>Ga0099823_1003834_pt1 | contig 14480 bp, 6 predicted proteins | sample CowpearedBW_FD_76831 | JGI IMG/M metagenome (GOLD analysis project Ga0099823, IMG submission 76831) | Root nodule microbial communities of legume samples collected from California, USA - Cow pea red BW | ecosystem: Host-associated > Plants > Roots > Nodule | place: USA: California | collected...
TATCCATTGTAAGGGATTTGGTAGCTAAGAATTGGCCCACTTTCTAAATGCTGTTATTATTAGATACGCCATAACACCCTATTTATGCCTTACGCTACAAACACTTTCACTTTTCACTGACTTCTTCTTTTTTTCATGCTTTTCCTTCAATATTTATTTATTTCAAAATTAATAGTTTTTTTTTATTTCAAGTTTTAATTATTTAGTCCTTCACTAAAAAAACAAAAATGTTTTTATAATTTTTTCTTCATTCCCTAGAGTTTCTATTGTTTTTATAAATTATTTTTTGCCATTTTCTTAATTAGATTATACTAATGAAATGATGATGGAGTAAAGAAGGTGAAAAGTTTTACACAAACCCTTATTAATGTCCGAAAGTTCGGTGTCTTATTGCAGTTAAAAACACTTCGGCTTTGGTTTTTGAGACCCTTGTGGCTAAAAACACTTCAGCTATGGTTTTTGAAACCCACCAACAAGCAAATTTTAGAGAAAATTGTTTTCATTTCTATAATTTTTAGATTAATCTTATAAATGGTTTTTGAATTTTTTATTTTACAGATTTAATTTCTTTCTATCGGCAACGTATAAATATATATAAATTTTAGAACATTTCAAACACTCTAATCCTTATAACAAATAATGTAATTGATTAGTATGATATAGATATACATAAAATATATAATCTAATTTTTTTTGCTATATATGATGAATTTGAGAGATATAACAAGCATTCTTAATTAATATACAAGGTATAATTATTAACAATCACAGTTTTTTTTGTTTGTCCTGCATTCTCAATTTTTTTTAACCAACCTTTAGCTTGGCCACATGGTTATTATATACATTATCTATGTTTATTATAGTTCATGTAGATTGTTCCTAATATTTTGGTCCTCCTCTTGTAATCGGATTATGAACTTTATTTGTATTTGTGTTCAGTTTAACCAATGTTATGATGAGAACGGATTTAAGTATTAAATTTGCATATAAGGGATAACATTTGTTAAGATTCATAGGTTGAGATTATAAATTTAATTTTGGATGAATTATCCTAATTCTAATTATGTATAATTCATCAAATGAATATCATCACAAAAGCATTAGATTTAATTGCACACTTTTTTTTTACTTGGCAAATAACTTACTTAACTAATGAGATTTTAGTTTCCAAATCTCAATTTATTCTATTTAGTTTCTAGATCTCGATTTGAAAAATGATGTGTAATCTACAAAATTAGATTTGAGGTCAAATGGCTTAGATAAAAATATAATTCATCTAATACGAAAATGACATGTTTTGATACAATTTATTTTTAAGCAAAATAAATTTTCTTATATTGATATTTTAGTATACAATTTTACTTAATTATATTTTATAAAAAATGGGACATCTTAATAATTAAATTTGAGGTAAAATGACTTAGATAAAAGTATAATTCACGAAAATTACATTTTGATACAATTTATTTTTAAGGAAAATAATCTTATATGGTGTGTGTAAACCTTGATATCTATTCGAAGAATTTGTATGTATTTTAAATATTTTACTAAAGTTAAAATTGCAGATGTGATAAAATTTTATGATTGCCATAGCTATTTGAATTTGGAAAAGAAAACATATCACGTGATGCCCAACTAGAATAATATAAAAAAATTTCAACTTTATTCAACAATATTGTGTTACCCCATTTTAATATCATCTTGCAGCATTTAGATTCAAATTAATGTAAAGGTCCAAAATTTTGAATATTGGGACCTTTATTTTTTATTTTTTGTCTTTTATATTATATTAATTTAATTACTTTTTGAAAATTTCTGAAATGAATATGTTAAACACAATATGTATATATAATTAAATATTTAATCATTATATTGTGCTTTTTTAAGAATGTAATGACTAAAGTAGCATAAGAATGGTTATAAATTAAAAGTTAAAAATATAAAAATTATAATTTAACCTTTCGGTTTTCATTCTTGGCAAATACAGAAATGCTTTTCCTTTAGAATTTATACAACATACACATATTTTTTAGAAATTAATGATCTTTCTTTGTAATGATTATCACCTTTTCATTGTTATTTAAGCCACCAATCAATATACAGAGAAATTAAAAATAATAATAAATTTCACAAAATGATACACAGTTCAAAATCAATCATTTCTAACTCAACTAATATGTTACTTAACATTTAAATTAAGTCAAAACTCGTACAAAAAATAATAAAAAATTACTAAAATTTTTTTTTAATATAATTCACATTTAAATAATAAATATATGAATTAAATATATTTTTACGGGATAAATATGTTTTTGTCCCTTAATTTTTATTGAAAATTAAAATTAATCGATCTCTAAAACTTTGGTTTAATTCAGTCTCCAAACTTTATAATTACGTGAATTTAGTTTTCATAACTAAATTTTGTTAAATTTATTTTACGTTTTCAAACGAGTTTTATAATTATTTCTTAACTCACATTAAAAAAAAGTATCAAACAATGTAAACAACTCAAATACTATTATGAGATACATTTGAAACGTTAAATAAACTTAACGAAATTGGGTAAAAATGACTAAATTCACACAGTTTATTTAATCTTTCAAAATGTATTTCATAATAACATTTGAGTTATTTACATAACTTAATAATTTTTGTTTTATGTAAGCTAACAAATAATTATGAAACGTATTTAAAATATAAAATAACCAAATTCACATAATTATAAAGTTGAAAAATAAAATTAAACCAAAATTTTAGAGAAAAATTTTAGAAAGGGACTGATTCTAATTTTGGAAGGAGAAAAAAAAAATCTAAACCTAAAAGTATATTTAAGTCTATCTATATTTTCTTACCTTTCTTGAATCCAACCGGGTCATACCCATCGCAGATTCAGATTCGGTGTCACCGTCCTGCTATCCACTCCGACTCTGTCCCTCACTCTCCTATATATACTCTTCCATTCTCTTCAACTTTTTAATTTTGCAGAAAATGCAAATGTAACTTCAAACCCCAACATAGCGGTGAATCCCTCCCTCCAATTCCGCACGTGAATTTGAATCTTAACATTATGATTCCTGATTGCGTTTCGGACGCAAATTCAATACACTCTGCTCTCCACTCCCTGGACCACCTTCCCTTGTCACAGCGCCGAAAATTGCTTCATTCCCCAACGCTCCAACTCGACACTCGAACATCGCTCGCCTGCGAGCCCTCTCTGCAGTTCGATGCAGTTGTGAAAAAGGAGGCCCATAATTTCGATTCTCTGGTAAATTACCAATTATTATTAATGTTATTTTATAAGCTTGTAGTGTTGCTTTTGCTCTTAATATAGTTTCGCTGATGTCAGTGTGAGCAATTCATTATCTAGGAAGGTCTCTTGAATGACTTACTTTGGTGGTCTAAAAATCATATATATGGTGAAGTTAGGTTTGCTGACCGTTTTTTTAGTTGTTTTGGTTATTCAGTCGCAGAAATTTTGAATTGTTTTGGGCTTTTATGTTCTACCCGGGTCGAGATTTAGTGCACTGATGAGTTCATCATGATTTGGAGTGGTTTCTGTTGATCATCTTTGAGTAATGGAAATAAACTAGGGAAGATGCCCTGTTTATATGCTTTACTGATGGTGTATTGAATTGAAGGTAAACTATGGTTTAGGATCACTGGGTTGACATGGAGATTGGGATTCTGTAAAAGAGCTAATAGCCATTTATTGTAAATAACCTATGCTGCCAATTAGAGAACTAAGAAGAATGAAATTAAACATTCATGTTTTTCATTGACGAATATAGCCTATGAGGAGTATAATTTTATAATCTAACTGCCGGTAATTATGACTCTACAAGTGTCATCATTCTTAGATAAACTATATAGTACAATAAGTTTCTAAGCCCGTTCAATATAGTCTTCTAACCATTTAGGTTTAGGGGTTTTTGCTATTGCATTCACGTAGAATGTTGTCCTCAAGACACGCTTGTTAGCAAACCTAACTTGTCAGGAAGACTTTCGATACAAGGACCATACTGCACTCGTCTGAGCCGGTTTTAATCATCGGCTCCGATACCACTTGTTAGGTTTTTAAGGAGGGGTATCACTGGAAAGAACAAACACCAATGAGACCTGAGCCCAACCATATAAGGCATTGACACTACTCTCAATCCAAAACCTTAAGCCTTAAGGTTTTGGGTTGAAAGTGGTGTCAATGCCTTATGTGGTTGGGCTCATGTCTCATTGGTGTTTGTTTCTCCCTAGTGAAACCCCCTCTGTGGATTATTTTTGGTTTCTCTGTGATTAGTTATTGTTTTATGGCACGGTTCTTTTTAACAAAACTTCTGAATTATGTTTTAAATTTTTATAAATGAATTTCCTTTTTATATGCATTTGTTTCCTGATATTGGACAAAATATAGGAGAGTACTGCCACCACTGGTGTCATGCGCATGGAATTTTATATATGTTGAGCATCGTTTTGAAGTCAAATAAAGTGCTGTAAAAGTATAGTATAGTTTTCTAATAAACTAAGAGATGCATCACTTGATTTGATCATACACTTATTCTTGTTTATTTTTTTCTAAATTTTACATGAAAGTCTACTTACAATCATTATAATTAATTGATTGGTTCAATCAAAATTATTTTCTATAAAAATTTCTTGAGTGGTGGTGACAGCTGTTTAGAAGTGGCAGTTTTGTGTCATTTGCATTGGTTGCAACTTGTAGGAGACTCAACTGTGATTATGCCCTTTGCAACAGGTAACGTGTCCCATATTTGGATTTGATGACAGCAGAGTAGAAAAAACCAGTGGTAATGTTACCATTTTAGATCAATGTCCGAAACTTTCTGCCTTTGCTGGTTGTGCTACTGTAAAGGTTGAAGACTATCATACTCCTATGAGTTCTGTTGACAACGGTCGAAAAGCATGTATTCAATTAGATTCTCCTACTCCAAAGGTGAAAATGGAGATTCCTGAAGGCATTGTTGTTGATTTAGATCATGTTGCATTGAAAGAGCGGCTAAGGATGCTGCTAACTGGGTACTTTATGTTATTTTTTAATATTTTCTGTTTGGTCGGGCTATTAAATTTACATTTGTTGTCATTGCCTTCTTTAACTTTGTTTTGAACCCATTAAAACAACAACAAAACAAAAACTGTTAGATAATTAGTGAAAATAGCACAGCAAATGGACCCTTTGATATTTGTTGGAACTTTCATAGTATTCTTAATTAATTAAGTAGTTTGGAAGAGTATTGAAATCTTGATATTATAGGAGGTCCTTTTAGGTTTTATTTTTTGCTCAGAACAAATTGTAATTTATTTTTTATGTATATGCTCCTAATATGCTGAGTATAGTTCACTAAAGCAAATACATAAGAATTCTCAAAGTCCCCTTTCAATCTCTTCAAGTTGTTATCAAAGCGATTTTACTTATTTTGAGTCTATAGGTTTTAGCTCCTTGATCCAACAAATCATATAAATCCTTTGTCAATAATTCAAGAATAGGCCTATCAACAAATGGTCTCATCAAACTACTCTTCGTGGAAGTACTACATTTAATTCCATAGCTCGTCTTGGATTTTGTATTCTGGTCTGGTGCTTTCATTCGCATTATTGGAATTCTTCTCTCCTTAATTTTGTCATTCCCCAAATCTCCTCACTTTTTCACTCTTCCTTCCTGTTAGTACATTCATATTTTATGTAGTCACAATACAAATGAGTGTTTCTAATCCTGTTCATTCCCTTCATGTTTTTACATGGTATGATTTGTCAATCTAATTGTCCTCATTCCCCACAAGTTATTGTACAAAGAAAACATTATAACCTGTCTCAGGATTTGATTCAATAGATTCAAAGTTTTTGGAGACATCATGAACATAAAAGCCATAAAAATTATCAAGCTTTTTTCAATATCTTTTTCATGATCATCGTTGATCAGTGTAAGCTTGAGCTAATCAATAGATTGTGCCTTGTTAGAAAGGAGACATACCATGATCTATTATTTGGAGTGTAGCCAATCTTTGAACGATTCCTATAGCTGTCCTATATCATTGGTGACTTGCCATAGATATACCAAGCTTTATTCCAAAAGTCATAATGGAAGTGCACCATTAACTTCGGGTGAATGGATTTCCATAATAATTTAAGGAGTTAATAATCTGCCTGTTTCCATTCTACTTCTTAGTAGTGGCAATGTCCACCTTTTTATGAGATACTTACTTAGAGAGGTCTTGATGGAAAAATCAGATCTCAAGAGTGTGGTTTACTACCAGCCAAATAATATTTTTCCATCCAAGCTTTTGGAGGTGGTGGGTGTGACCCTTAAAAAGTTAAGGATAAGGAAATCAATTCATTCTAACTTTTATAATCAGCCTTAAAAAGTCTCAGCTGAGTGCTGTTGCAAGCTTTTTTTGTTGTGTTACAATCCCAAAAGCATATCATGCGCAACGGGTGGAAGAGACTTGTAATAAGCTTGCGGAAAGTACTTGAATTGCTTGTAACCAGATGGCACCTATTGTCTCTTTTAGAAAAAAATAAATGAAAAAAAGGGATTTAAAATGTATTTATGCAAATTAGCTTTGCTCTTTTTACATGGTATGTTCTTTTAGTTGTTTTCTTTGTGGATGTAACAACTTTGAATGTCATGTATATTCTAAAAGTTTAAAGCACAACCACTTGTCTCCTTTCAGTTTTTTCCATTTTTAAATTAGTTTCTTTTAACAAATAATTTGTTCGGTTTGGTCCAAACATTTATGACTAAAGAACCAAGCTTATTGCAACAGAGGTATGAAATGTCATGTTTTTGCCGTTATGAAGAACCAAAGTGAAAACTTTTTGGTTGAAGGAAGTTAGATAGAGTTTTTTTTTTCTTTAAACAGTTCAAATAATATATATTTTTATTGCAGGAAGCTTCCAGGATTGTCTAATACAGCTTTAGAGGTAATTTAATATTATTTTACTTCAATCACATATTTAGTTGAAAGACTGAGAGAGATAATCATAACTCACTTTTGGTTATATTTCTTGAAAAACAGCTGGCTTATCACTCTTTTCTGGTGATTTAGCTTTAATTCTTGATAACTATAAGTAAATTATTATATCGTAGCGTATACATCTATTACTTAGATGCTAATAAGGATTACAATCTTTCTGAACTTCGAGGAAATTAAATTTTTGGATGTCTCCTTTCTGTCCTTAATTTTTCAAAATTCATGTCTTTTCGTTCTTCTCTTTGGCTTTGAAAAATGAATTCTTGGTATAAAAATTGTTAGAATAACTTATCTTGAATGGAATTTATTGAAAAGTTGTTGTGTGCTCTGTGCAGTACCTAGTATTTAGATATGTCCTGTCCTGTCCTATTCTATTCTCTATCCTTTCATACATTGTATCTGAAATCTCCAATGTTACTATAAATGAGATCCTAAGATAGATAAGTTCACTCTCTCAAATTCATTCTATATTCTTTTGTATTTTTCTCAAGAAAAATAATATTTTCATTTCGGGAACGATCATCCACATTAACAATATTTGAAGAATGGTTACTGCTGGTTAATGAGCAGTCACTTTTTTTGAATCTGCGCAATTTATTACTCACTGACCAGCACCTGATTTCCTATAATTTTTTCGTCAATTTTTTATGGGCATGGCTCAATTCAATTGTACGTCAGGAAAAATGAACTGCTACTCCATGATACAGACCATTAGGGTGGATGTTGAAGAAATTCCACATTTGTATATGTTAAAATTGGAATTAGTTTGGGGAGTATGCCTGTAATCTTAAGATCAAAATGTTCAAATCACCGAATTTTCAGGCTAACAGCATTACAATGATGACTTTTTCCTTTATTTTGTATTAGTTTCTAACTAGTCTACAAACACTAGAGATGTTAAATAGTATTTTGTCTTGCGGTCATGTCATGCACTCATTTTCTTTTCTAATTAAAATTGACATGCCTACACTTTCCTTTCCATGTTACCTCCAAATAGGATGCTGTTTAAATTCTTTGTTCAAATACTCTCTTAGAATAGTCTCATGTTGATTTCTCAGAAGTGAAGTCAATCAGTTTTATTATCATGCTTGGATCTCTTTCTTAAAGTTTTAACTTATTTATGTTACAGTGTAGTAATGGAGGCTTGTTGGAAACCATCATGGAACAGAGTGTTAAAAACGGAAATGAACAGATTAATTCTGCCAATGGGAAAGCAGCAATGGCTAGAGACCAGTGTAATGACTTCCTAGAAGGAAGTAATATTTCGCTACCACTTGGAGCCACATGTGTATCATCCTTATTAACTAATAATGCCTCATCTGAATCAAAAGGATCGGTAATTTCAGCTGGCCTTAAAGAAGATGGGCCTATATTAAAATCCAGAGGAATAGTTATGCAAATGGATTCACATGTGGAACATAATATCATAAACAATGATGGCCCATTTAGCTCAACCTCTCCAACCTTTGTCAAAGTCAAGGATGAACCTTGGGATTACCGTGAAAACCTCAATGTTAACAAGGATTGTTTGGGTAGGATTTCTATCGTACTCCCAAATGTAAAACATGAACGGGAAGTCCACAATGAATATCTCGAAGATCAAGTGGACCATATGAAGTTAACTGATCGACTAAATTTTCTCAAGTCTGGAACAGATTCTAGTTTAAATATTTCAACAGGCTACTCATCTTTGAAGAAAACTCAGCCTTTTTCCTCTTTATCGAGCCCTATTTTTTCAAAATCCACTAAACCTTCAAGCATCAACTGTAGGCGCAAAAGAAAAAAAACAGCCACGTACTATCTAATTCTCATATTAAGTTGCCCTCTTTGAAAATTATGCTGACTTTACTTCCATAAACACATCGTATTTATATAGTTGCTACAACCGTTAAATTTTTTTTTGCAGTGATTCAGTTCAGGAAGCACTTGAGGAGGATGCTCCGGGACTCCTGCAGGTGCAATATTTTAGTTTGTGTACAGTCACTGAAATTGGAATATATATCAATGTTCTTGCAAATATCATTTGGCAGGTATTGCTTGACAAAGGTGTGTTAGTTGATGAAATTAAGCTTTATGGAGAGGAAGAAAATGATGAAGCGCTGGATGAATCATTTGGTGAAGATAGGTTTTCAGAACTTGACGCTGTGATGGCCAAGGTGAAGAACATACTATGATTGTATTGTCTTAACTTAATGGTTTTGCCTTTCATGTCATTTCAGGGCCAAACTAACTGAAGATATCAGTAAGTTATAATGTTTAATTGTTTTCCTTTTCATTTCATTTCATAATTACCGATAAATAGATTGTTTTTTCATACATGGACATGGATGGCATGTGTATAATACAATTTATTAAAATTGGAGAAAGAACTAATGTTGAGACAAAAATCTTAAATCAAAAGAGAGAATCTTAAATCTTAAAACAAATTGGAGAAAGAACTAATGTTTTAGTTTAAGTCAAACAGTGTTTATTGTTTAGGCAAAACATAACATATAATATAATCAATCAACTAATAATAATAAAAAGTACAATAGTATTAAAAAAATATTTAAACCATAATAGATAATATAATATTGTATTTGTTATTTTATTAACAGGTATCAATGATAGCATTTTATTTGTTAATGATTTGATGCAGTTTGAAACTTAGTAGTATTGTTTGACAAACTTGGTTACTTTATTTTTTAGTTTGCTGTATTGTTTTATCATGGAGTTGAAATGTTGAGTTACTACATTATTTATTGTTATTTTAATATTTTTATATTAAGTAAAGAGCCTATATGAGTTTAGGTAAATTCTCAACTTGGACATCTTGTGCATGGGGTACATGTAAGGCATGACTATTAGTTTTACGTCTATCTTGTTGGTTTCGTTAGTATGTAGTTTGTGATTAAGATGTCATAGGTAGACAATAATTGACTATTATTCTCTTCTGAGAAAATTATGATTGCGATAGATATTCTCAGATAAAGCATTCTCTTAAAAAAAAAGGGATATTTTGGTACTGTTTTTTGGGTGTATTAAATGTATCTCCTTTTGAAGAAAAGGAGTAAGATTTTTCTCCCGCACTAATTGCTGCTTCAATCAGCAGGAAATACATATTTTTCAATAATCAGTTATTATGATGGAACCTTTTCAAGGGGTGAAAAAGCTAGTTTTATAAGAGAAATGAAAACGAATCTTTATTGTTTAGTTATATATGAACATTGGGTGCTCAAGATTCACTCTTTCATTTCTCACATATACATGCTGCTCCTGGTTGAACATACCATGTTCAAACTTTTAGATTACTTTTGCAAGTTTGATTTGAAAAATCTAGGTTTGTCTGGCAGAAAAGGAATTAACTAAAAGAAAATGAACATTATTTTCCACTAATTTATTTATTGGCTAAAATGGGGAAACTGTTTATCATTAGCTTTGTTGTGCTCTTAGGAAGAAAAAGAATGAAAATACATTAGTATTTTAGATAATCCAAAGTCAATCACTACCTTTCTCGAGGGCCCAATGGAAAAAATTTGTGTCCTAGCTTTTTCTTTTCTTACTGCGTAGATTCTGTGATGGTATATGATAATAAAATGAGATCAGATAATACTAATTCCAAAAACTATTGCCGATAAAACATGGCTAAAGCTGAGTCCTCAGTATTTATATTTTTATTATTATTACATGGAATTGTTGAAGTATTTTTCTAATGAGTCATTGATGGATTAATCAATTGCTTTAGATTTATTTATTTTTTCCCTCATTGGGAGGCAGATTTCTTCTCAACGGCACACTTTTATAAAATTCCCTTTTACACGCGGTTCAAAGACTTCAAGAGCAAGTTATTGCTTAGCTTGTCTATTCTCACTTGTGGAGCAGGTAATTAGTTTCTTACAAACTTACAGTGTGTAGAATATTTGTTTTATGCTTATTAATTCTTAGTTTATGTATGTAATGTTCATCTTTTCTGCTACAGACACGATATTTAAAATTTCGAAAGTGGCCAGTTGAGTGGGGTTGGTGCCGAGATTTACAATCGTTTATTTTTGTTTTTGAAAGACATAACAGGTGCTTGATCTGCATTAAAGTTCATCTTTTGTTCTTTTCTTTTCTTGTCATTACATTCCGTGATGTTGGACTTGAATTTTTATGCAGGATAGTGCTGGAGCGCCCTGAATATGGTTATGCAACATATTTCTTTGAACTGGTAGAATCATTACCTGTCCAATGGCAGGTCAAGCGGTTGGTGATCGCTATGAAATTGACTACATGTAGCAGAATTTCCATTATTGAGAATAAAGAATTGGTGGTAATGACTTCATGCATATTTTAAACACTGTTGGATATGAATTACTTGATGTTAGATATAAATTACATGATGGCTTAAGGATCTCATTGCACGAGTTTTTTCATAAGCTATTAAAAGGAGAGAAAAAAAATGAAATTAACTTCTCGATAAACTAAGTTTAGGTGCACGAGTCAAAAAATAAATTTAGAGAAATTATGAAATAAGTTTCACAAATTAACTTAACGAAAGTTAAGAAAGCTATAAATTAATTCATCAGTCTTTCTTTTGTACTATCTTTTCCTGTCCAACTTTTCAGTTTTTCTCTTTTATGTGAATTCTTATTACTCCTATTTGCCCCCACACCAAACTGAAATTTGCTATGCTCAATTGATTGTCTTTGGCATAGGTTGGAGAAGATTTGAGTGAAGGTGAGGCCAAGGTGCTAAGGGAATTTGGTTGGACGCCAAGTACTGGCCTGGGAACTATGCTTAACTACTGTAACAGAGTTGTGCATGACAGGAAAAATGAGGAATTTTCTTCAGAATGGCGGTATAAAATAGGAAAGTTACTTGTGGATGGTTACAGTGGCGGAACCAAAGTGAAGTATGATGATGTTCCAATAAAAGATTTTCAAAGCCCTGTCACTGACACAAGCTGCAGCAGTCCCATGTCTGATTAGAGGTTAGTTTGTATACCTTGTATATATTTATTCATGACAGTCTTTCAGACAGATATTGTAAAGTAGTTCAACATAAAAACTTTCTACATTTGTTAAAATCCACAATATATCCTTTACAGAAGTATGCTCTTTTTATTTTTACTGTAATGTCTGCACTGAATACCAACCATTGGAAATCTATTTTTAATGTATTCATTTTAAGTCCAACCTTCTCCATCTTATAAAAATTCTTGATTGACTTTTTTTCGTTCTAGCATGACTTATTTTGGAATGAAAAACATTACATTTCAGGATACTCATTCTGCAATGAAAGCAAGGTAGGCCACAAGTTTCACATAATGTAGAAAAAAACACTTTGGTGAAATAGAGTAAACAATTTTTGGCTCATAGCATAGCAAATTCATATAGAAATAAATAAGAAAGTGGAATTAGATGGAATATAATGATTTTATTACACTAAGTAGTGTTTTGTAATCTGAATGGGACATGTGAAGTATGAAAATGTTAACAATGATTAAGAAAATATTAGTTAGTTTATATGAAGTTATTTTATTGACTAGTAGACTAATAATTTTTTTTTTTAAATTTAGTTAATATATACAACATTTTTTATTAGCTAGGTACATATATTGTATTGTGCATGATTTTATTTGAATAAATGTTAACATTAATTGAAGTAATAAAAGGTAACACTTTCTTCTAGATGAATATAACTTTTGTTTAACTATATAATATGGAGAAAAATAATTTTCTACAGTTTATTTTGTTCTCGTTTTTCTCTGAAGTATGGTGTAACATTTTCACTAAATTCATTTTTTATTATTTGAATACTACACTTTCTTGTGGCATGGTCTTATCAAAAGTGTTTGATTTAACTTTTAATACATTTATATTAGAAAAGGAAACTTGACCAAATATAGTCTCAGAGAAAAATTAATAAAAAAGCATCGGTTTAATTGCCATATTCAATGTTCTTGTTAGTTTTGATTCTCAAAATTATGAAGGTGTCCTGTGCAAGAGATGAGTACCTTTAAAGAAGTTAAGTGAGGAAAAATTGTATTAAATTGATATAGAGGAATTATACAAATTGAAGGATTTAATAAATAGTATCGAAGAGGTTTAATCACTGATTTTTTTTTTCCAAAGATGTCTTTTTCTTTTTTAATTTGTTTTTGATTTATGAAAAATTGATGTAATTAAATATTTTTTGTTAATATTGTACGAATGGTGTTGTAGGCATCGTCACTTTATAGTTTTTTGGACTTCTTTTTTTTTAATATTTTTTGGACAAATTACTCTATAATTTTAGTAGTTTGAATAAAATTTATATCTGATGGTGTCAAAGACATTGTCAGTTTATAGTCTTTTTGGATTTTTTTTTTTAATTTTTTAATATTTTTTGGACAAGTTAATCAATCGTTTTAGTAGTTTGAATCATAAAATTTATATTTGAAAAGAATTTTTGTTTAATTAATAATTTTAACAGACCATCTTCTATCCATCTGCTTACAAAATAAATAAGGATCTTTAAAATTTTATTCTGGAATATTGAAACTAAGGTGGATGAAATGCATTAAATTTATCAAATTAAACTCAACTCTAATTGACGATAAAATTGAAATAAGTTATATAATTTTTAGATGAATTACATTCTAATTATAATAATATTATTCAAAACTATTTTGAGTATTTATATGCGAGAATAATAATATAACATATTATTATGTTTGACTTTTAAATTGTCTTACAATTTTAATCCCAAAAAATAAGCAATATAGATTAAGACAACTCATCCCACACTTATTGAGTTTACGTGACTTTTCAGTCTCAAATAAGTGATAGGAATCTCTTTCAATTTTTCAATTCAATACCTAATATATTTATCTTTGTGATTTAAGTTAATAATAAAGTCTATTTCTTTCAAAATTCAATATTCACAATACATTCATATCAGGTTATATTATTTTATAGATAGCTACCTTTCGTACAAACATATCTTTAATCATAAAATCATTTAATTCTACATTATATAAGATCACCAAAATTCATACAATGCATTTGCAAACATAACTATTTTTTCATAAATAGAACATTAAAACATAGTTATGTAACATTTAAAACCTTTAAATTGAATTACACAAGGTAAAACACTTTATTTCGGATAAGAGAATATCTTTTGAACCACATTCCTCAATTAAAAATCAATTTCTCTATGATCTTATATTGTTCAAAACTAAGAACTTACTTAAGCTTAGTATTTTTCACTATGTCATCACTACTCACCTTAGAACAAGTTTAAATTAAATTGAAGGAGAAAATGGATAAAATCACCCAAGAAAATCTTTTATAACCTCAATGTCCAAATCCTAATTACCAATCATAATAAAATAAGTTCAAGACCATAAGAATTTCATACATTTAAATCCCCAAATACTTGCATTTATTACCATACTGAGAAAAGAGAAAGGGTAATAGTTTATTCAGGGTTACAATTCAAATCAATAAAGTGAAGAAATTTTAGTCTTAGAATTTTTGAGATGAAGGATTAAAA
>Ga0099823_1003838_pt1 | contig 14474 bp, 9 predicted proteins | sample CowpearedBW_FD_76831 | JGI IMG/M metagenome (GOLD analysis project Ga0099823, IMG submission 76831) | Root nodule microbial communities of legume samples collected from California, USA - Cow pea red BW | ecosystem: Host-associated > Plants > Roots > Nodule | place: USA: California | collected...
AACGGTGAGGACCAAATTGAGTCATTTTTAAGAAAATGAGGACCAAATTGAGACAACGAAAAACGTGAGGACCAAAATGAAATTTCATGACAAATAGAGGGACCAAAAGGGTAATTTAACCTTTATTTTTTTTATGTTATAATGTGTAGCTGGTAGTTTATGTTAAGGATACACACAATTTTTTCTTATCATCATTCTTGTTTCAACCTTCATCCATTTATGGTTTTCTTTTATCTTATTAAAGCTCGACTTGGAACTCAACTGATTCCGTGTCAAAATGTTAGATGTTTTTGGTTATGCTAACCTAACATGACCTGATCCTTGTCTTGATCCCTCAAGTCCATATCATATTCATTATAATGAGAAACCATCCTCTATCTCTATTTCTCCAGCTCTAGATGGTAGCAATTACCTTTCTTGGTCTTGATAAATTAGAATGGCCTTGATATCCAAGAACAAGATGGATTTTCTAACTAGTAACATTCCTACACCAGATATCCATAACCCTTCCTATCCCTCTAGGGAACATTGTAATACTTTGGTTATGTCTTGATTGTTAGTTCCTTATCACTACCCATTGCACAAATTACCATCTCCTTGGGTCGTGAACAAACATCTGGATAGATCTCCGTGAACGTTTTTCTCAAAGTGATATACTCCACATCGCAAAGCTCCAAGAAGAAATATATTGTCTCAGGTAAGGATCTCATATTGTTAACGATTACTTTTCAACACTCAAATCTATATGGGAGTAACTTGATAATTTATGTCCTTATACGAACTACACTTGTTTTGCAAAATTGTATCATCAAGAAGATTTTATCATACATTTCCCAAAAGGTTTAGGGAAGCATTTTTTTGTTGTTCGTTTTCAAATCCTACTTATGGATCGTTTTCCACTTATTGACCACATGTTTTCCATGATTATTCAACAAGAGTGTCACAACTCTTCGTCGTCAATTACTGATGAACTCAACATATTTGTCAATGCTACTTCTAGGAAAAGACATAGAGGAAGCACCCTTGTAGGACAATCCGACGACACTAATCAAATTTTCTCCAACAAAAAATGTGTCTATTGTGGTCGTAATGAACACATTGTAGACATAAGCTAGAATGGTTATCTCCTAGGTCATTTGCGATATCTGGGACGGTGATACTTCCACAATAAAGATAGTTATTCTCCTCTCGCTATGTTAACAATGTTGCACAAGAAAAGGACTCACACTCCTCAATGACCTTGAGTTCTCTCTCTAATGGGCTAGGTTATGGTTTCACTAAGGCTCAATATCACAGTTTTTTTAGTCTTCTTCAGCAATAGAGCAATGACCCAGTAGCCTATTCTCAGCCCAAACAGGTTAATCTTACCCAAATGTCCCACATTGGCACCTTTGATCCCAATAATATGGGTCTTGGTATTTCTTTTACAACCACAAATCATTTAATAATTGTATACACATCACACCGATCAAACAATACCTATTGAATTATTGATTCAGATGCCACTAATCACATCACTTGTTCTTTTGATAACATAATGTAATTATGACATAAAAATATAGAGGATAATTCTAATTGAAGTCTTGCATTCGTTTATACATGGATAATTCTTCTTAAAATTAAAAAGGATGTTCACACACACATTCAAAATTTGTTTTTTAAATTGAAAACAAATTCAATCTTTTCATTAAATACACACTTAGACAATGGTTCTGCATTTCTTCAAAAATATTTTTTGCATCTAAAGGAATTTTTCATCAAACAAGTTGTGTTTATACCCCTCTGAAAAATGGTAGAGTTGAGAGAAAATAATAACACATTCTTAATGTTGCTAGAGCTCTTATGTTTCGATCTCAACTTCTAAAAATTATTGGTCATCATATGTTGTTAAACATGTTGTTTATTTAATAAATCATACTTCATCCCCATCATTGACAATAAAACTCCTTTTAAATTATTACACAAACATAATTCATATTTTTTTTATTTAAAGATTTGTTGTTGTTTGAGCTATGCTTCAACAAACCTTCCTCGTAAAAAAAATTAATGTTCATGTAAAACATGGTGTTTTCTTAGGATATAAAACATGAACCAAAGGATATATCATCCTTGATTTAAATAGTAGAGAGATTTTTTTCTCTCGAAACATTTTGTTAAATGAAATAGTCTTTCCTTTTATAAAATTAATTCTTATGACTAGCACATTAATACGCAACTTGTTGTTCTATATATCACTGGTTATTGTTTCTTTATCGGAAACTCTCTAGTTTCGTAGAAAATAAAGATGCAATCTATTATATCTCGCTCTTTTGTTAAGGCTGAATACAAAGCTTTGGCATCTACAACTTGTGAGTTTCAATGACTGATTTATTTACTTCATGACTTACATATCTCTTGTGACAAATGTCTTGTCTTATATTGTGATAATTATAGTTCTTTTTACATTGCTGTTAAACTTGTGTTTCATGAAAGAACCAAACACTTCAAAATTGATTGTCATCTTGCTCAAGATAAACTCACTTCCAGTTTAATGAAGCTTATATTTGTTTCTTCTTCACACCAGCTATGTTCACCAAACCCTTAACCTCGAAATTGTTTCTGTCTAATCTTTTCAAGCTTGAGCTTGATGATTTGTTTGAACTTCCAGCTTATGGGGGTTAAACAAAATGCAAGACCTCAAATAAAATTACCTTTGTATTTTTGTGTCATAATTACATTTTGTTATCAACATTCTAGAACATGTTGATATATTATTTTTTGTTTTCCTCTTGTCTTTTCCATTTTTGCTATTGCGCGTAGCTTGAACATATATCTTTTAACTTCTATCAATAATAAAGACCAATGTTTCTAATCATCATTCCTATTTGAGTCTTCATGCATTTCTGGCTTTCTTTTACATCGTATGCAACCAAATATGCAAATTTGGTCTATTTTAATTTGCTTGCTTTGTTTTTAGTTGCTTGTATTCATATAGTTTTTAATTTTATTCGTCAATTTTGTTGCTTGTTTTCCCCATCAATTGGGGAAAATAGTTTAAAAAAATATTTTTTGAATATCTTAGAGAGATTTTTAAGAAAACTCTTTCTTGGTGTTGTAGATGTTTGTTCTAGTGTTAGTATCTTATAAATATAATATAATTAAGGGTTAAATATGTTTTTAGTTTTCAAACTTGAATGTAAAATTTGAATTTGTCCCTATTTGAAACTTTGATACATTTTGGTCTTCCAACTTTAAAAATGAATGGATATAGTTTTCTTAACGCAACAATATTAATTTTTGTTTACATGTTAAATGGTCTTACAGGTTGATATTTGAGAGAGAATGTGCCAAATGATGTAAACAACTAAAAATTTAATCTGAAATGTTGCTTGATGCGTCAAAAAGATTTAACGTAATTGAGTTAGAATGACTGTATCCATTTATTTTTTAAGTTTGAGGATTAAATTGTATCAAAGTTTCACATGAGAACGAATTTCAAATCTTCGTTAAAGTTTATAAACTAAAACATATTTAAACCCTGTAATTAAATTGTAAAATAATTTTTAAGAGATACTTGTTAATTAATTTCAAATATATAAAATTATATTTAAAAACAATATAAATTTTGATTCAATTCTTAATCTTTTAACCAAATCATCGATTAAGAAAAATAGATCACAGAATTTCAAAATATAATTTTAACCAATTTTTCGCTTTCTGTTGATTATTTTGTTGGTTTTCGATTTTGTGTAAAAACTCTATATGTAAGATATTAAAGCCATCAAAGGGAGGGAGTAAACAGTACAGAGAGAGAAAAAAAGTTGCAATAAATAAAGTAAAATATAAATTGAAATTTCGCTAAATAATCTTTTTGGTATAATAAGCATTATAAGAAAAAAATTCAACTTTAATTATATAAATTTTAAGTTTGTTAATTTTGAATGGATTTTATTAATGATTAATGATTAATTTTAAAATAATTTTTGCTTTTTAAATTTAGAAGTTGTATCTATTTTTTAAGATTACTGGTATATTAATAATAATTCTTTATTTTAAAAATACACATAACAATTTATAAAGTTTAAATATATTTTTAATTATCTTAACTATTAATGAAATTCAAACAAAATTAGATAAATTTATAAATTTTGTGATAAGATTGCAGTTTTATTTTATTGTATCTAAAATCAAACATCTCAATATTTATTAACCTAATCCTTATAATTTTAGATGCAAGAGTTAATCGAAAAAAAAGAAAATCAATACTATTATGTTGATTTTTTTAATGGTTGGAAAGATTTAAACCAATTTTACTCTTTGTTATCCAATGAATATAAATCCATTTAGTAAATTTATTACTTTATTTATTTTAAATATTTTTATCATTTTATATTTTCCATAATTTGTATTAAAAGTTGTTTTGGTATAAAATATTTTAAAATCATTTAAGACCTGAATTCTAAATTGCACATACCATCAATATATTTATATTTAATATCTTATAATACAATAATTTGTTATCAAGATATCTTGATATAATAATTGATTATATAATATTTTTAAATATAGTACTTAATTATTTTTAAATAATCAAAATGTTTAATACAGAATCCTACTACATCAATATATTTATATTTAATATCTTATAATACAATAATTTTGTTATCAATATATCTTGATATAATAATTGATTATATAATATTTTTAAATATATACTTGATTATTTTTAAGTAATCAAATATGTTTAATACAAAATCTTACTACATCAATATATTTATATTTAATATCTTATAATACAATAATTTGTTATCAAGATATCTTGATATAATAATTGATTATATAATATTTTCAAATATAATACTTGATTATTTTTAAGTAATCAAATATGTTTAATACAAGATCCTACTATAGTGAGTGGTGATTGAATTCTGACATGGAAATTTTATGCAATTCTCATTTAATATTACTCATGTATTACACAAATTCGTTTAATTGATTTGAGTATCAGAGAGTTTTATACATGTGAATTTTTTTTTTCTCAATGAGACTTAAACTCTCTATCAGAGACACAATTTAACTCTTAAAAATCTCATACTCTACCTCGAATACATCTTGAACAAATAAAGTAATAACATAAATATTTCTTGGTAAACAAATCCAAGCAAATTTGAGTATGATTGTAATATTTAGTAGAAGAACTAGATAAACTTCATCTTACCCAATTAGTTTAGAATACAAAACGAATTAGACTTAAATTGTAGTACGTAGTTGTTATAATAAATTTAGGGTAAAAGGAAGAAGAATTAAGAGCCACTAAAATCCAATGAAAAAGAAAGATGCGACTTTTGTGTGGTATGGTTATCGAGTGAAAGAGAGATGTAAGGAGTATTGTGTTTGAAATGCGGCTGATATGAGAGGAAAAAGAAAGAGAAGTGAGATAAGGGTTAGGAGGATTTAGCAGCACATGGAAATTGGAAATGGTGTTGTGAGTTTCTTCTTTCTTGAATTTAGCAACAGTTGGGCAACCCACATGTTAGGCAGAAGAAGGTTACAAGATCTCAAGCATAGCATGCCTCATGCAGTAACACCTTTTGCTTTCCCACAACAATGGCATGTGCCAAATGGATAAGGAAACCCAATTGGTAAGGTTAATGTTCAGAGAAAAAGAAGAAAAAGGAGTGGAGAAGGTTGATAACAAAATGGATTTGCATGTTTGGAGCTTAGTGCTTACAACTTGATATTTCTGCCATGAATTGAGGTTGCTGCTACTTCATAACCCATCACTTCAGCTGCCAAACTTATCTTCATGCATGTAGCACAAAGATGTCTATAAAGACATCAATTAATGCAACTGCAAACAAACAGAACACTGTCTTTCTACAAACAAGGATTCACCAATGCTTTCTAATAATTAAAATGCAATCCTGTTTGATTTTGACCCCAAAACCTTTGTTTTTTCGTTAAATGATTGTGAAATGGATGGTGGTGCATAAAAAATGGAATGCTCCTATGCTTATAAACTAAGATACTCATTTATTGGACATTTTGTTATCTATTATATCAGATTTCTTTTAGTAACAGTTCAAGAATATTTTTTGGTGAACATATATCCTTATTAATATAAATCATTTTATTAATTATTTTACCCTTCAGATTTTTTAACTCCTTTTGATAATTATTTTTTCAGATTACTCTTTTTATAAATTTAATGGTATTTTTCATCTTAATAATAATTTAAAGAATTAATTTTTATGTTTTTATTATCATAATTTAAAAATGGACAGTTATGCGTGAACTAACAATGTTTTTAACTATTATTTAACATATATTTTGGCCTTTAAAATTTTTATTGTTTAATAAAACTATAATTCAATTACTTAAAGATTTAAAGTTTATTATCACAAACTATAGATAAAATTTGAATAAGAACGTGAACTAATAATCGAAATAACTCCCACGAGAGAAGATATTCTTTAACGATATGTCTGAATACGAAAAGATAATAAAACAATGAGGGAAAGACAAGGAAAGTTGATATTTTGGGTAGATTTTCCTCTTGCCAATGAAGTTGAAGCAATGACCAGAATAAAACTTTGGTCCTTTCAATGTAAAAACAAAACATTGAACCTGTGATAATGAGTGTGGCATATTTTTCAGGACTCTTACATTTTTTTTTCAGGTAAGTGTAAATGGATCGTTTAGGATGTAAACAGACAAAGAATGAATATTATTATTCACCCACATAGGAAATTTCCTAATTTCAGCGTGTGAAAAACTAAACAGTGAAGCTCAGTGTTCTGGGTAAATCGAGTCTTTACTATTTTATCCAAAACAATTTTTTATAGCAAAAAAAACAGTGCATCGTATGTAATTTTCTATGATTTAATATGTAATGACAAATAAACTCTTCAAAAGGGTATCTTCCATCTAAAATATCGGTTACGTTTTACCATAAAAAAGGAAAAAGGATTTTCACATAAGACAAATGTCGAGACAATTTACAATTGTTTTCTTTTGTCATCATGACACGACCTTTCAGAGTTTTGAAGGAGTGGTCGGATTGTTTGTAACTCATGGAATTGAGAAAAAATAAACATAAAAAATTCAATGCACTGGTACTTTATATATATATATATATAGATATTCTATTAATATTTATTAATAAAATATCTAATCTATAAAATAATAAAATTTTTATAATAACAATAATTTATTATTTTGACAATATTTAATAGATATAATTTTAATTTAGACTCATAATAACAATAATATATTTAAGAATATTTATACACTTTTTAATATTTATATATATCAATATGCATATATATCAGATACGTGTATCATCTGATACACACGTAAATCATAGATGGAAAGTAAAATAAAATAACCCAAACTTATCAGTGAAAGGCAAAAGGGAAACTAACCAGCACAGATAGAACATTGATAGTAGTTGATGAATATTTATATACGAAATCAGACGAACAAAATTTGTGTAAAGTGAAAGAATGAACTGCTCCATAAAGTAAACAAGCAAATCCTGAGAGTAAAGATTGTGCTTTTTTGACAAACCAACAGACTGCTTCCATCTTCCAGCTTTTTTATAAATATAAGCTGCGACACGCCTCATCTCAAGAACCTCATGCTTTTCAATCTGCACTTACAAATTGTTAATAATCGTTCAAACTTTAAGGAGTTGTTTGGTTTGAGAATGTGTTTTCCGTTTTCACTTTAAATTACAGAATGTAATCAAGTTTCAGAGTTTGTATAAGAAACATTAAAACTTTTGTTAAATATATTGTTATATATTAGATTATTAGATATTTTATCTTTATCTTCTATCTTCAGATTTTTTGTTATTATTCTTTATTTTGTATATTGAGCTTAGCCCATGTTTCCTTTATAAATACAATACTCTTTGTGTATTTTTAACACAAGAGAGATTAATTCAAACCTATTTTCACTATATTCTATATGGTATCTAGAGTCCAAAGTTCTATAAGAAAAAAATTTCCATCACCTTTGTCATTGCACCCGCCGCTGCCGGAGCTGCTGTCATCATCGTCGCCGGAGCATCAATTTTGACGGGCGACCACACGATTATGCTCATCTCGGCCAGGCGACCACAACACTATCGATAACACCGCCATTGAAGTTCCCGGCCGTCGTCTCTTTCAATCACGTGTGCGACGTCCTCTCCAGTACCAATCATCTTCGTCGGACTCGCCTCAGCCTCCTCTTCTAGGATTTGTGCTTGGTGCCTTCATTGGAGCACCTTGGATTTTTAGGATTTTTCTCTCTCCTCCATGGCGTTTTCATCTGCATCTTCTACTTCTGATATCTCTTCTGCCTCCAATATGTCTAACCCGTCAGTCTTTACTACCCATGTCAATGTGCACTTGCCCATTGATAAGTTAGATGGCAAGAATTATGCAACTTGGAATTCCAACGTTAAACTTTGGCTTGAGAGTCAGGGGTATCTTGATCATCTTACTCTCAAAGTGACTGATATTGCTCCCAGTGATTTTCCCCGTTAGAAGAGAATTGATGCTCACTTATGCATGGTTCTCAAGAATACCATCCAATCTTTAAAACAAATGTTTCATGCCTACGGCACATGTTATGAAGTCTGGGAACAGGCTAAATTATTATTATACTCCAATGATACTCAACGTCTCTATAGTGTTTGTCACGATCTTTTTGACATTGTTGCTTCTCGAACTCAGGACCCTATGGTTGATTATTTGGGTAAGATGAATGCTCTTTTTCATGAATTTAATGAAGTATTACCTCCTGCCTCTACCCTTGCCAAAGAAATAGAGCAACGGTCAAACTTCTTCACGGTTTTGACTTTACACGGACTTGCTGATAAATATTCCCATGTTCGTGATCAGATTTTGAATTCTCCTGTTACACCCAATTTTACTTCTACTTGTTCTATCCTTTTGCGTGTGTCATGTAAACCTTTCAATGATACACCTATTTTTGCCAATGATTCCTCTGTTTTGGCATCTGAACATTATGATCACAATCACTCTCGCAAGCCAAAAAAATGGCGTCACAAGTGTGACCATTGTGGCAAGTTGGGCCACAAAATTGATAGGTGTTATGCATTACATGGTCGTTCTCCTCGATCTGTTATGGTTGCTCAAACTGATCCTGTGGATCCTCCTTCATATGCTCAAGCTGACAAATCTGTTATCATCAATGAATTTCTTCAATGGTGTGAGGATCGTAAGCCCTCTAGTTCCACTGCTTATGTTACACACACAAGTACATCTTTTGCCGACCTGACTCAATCTTCGTTTATTGGTCCTTGGGTTCTCGACTTAGGAGCCACATATCACATTACTGGTAACAAATCTTTGTTTTCCTCTTTATCTTCTTCGGATAATTTACCTTTTGTTACAATGGCTAATGGGTCTAGGGTTTAGCTCATTGTGTTGGGACTGTTAACCTTTTTGCCTTTTTTATCCATTGATATTGTTTTTTATGTCCCTAGGTCTCCTTTTAACTTATTATTCATTAGTCGTCTAACTTGTTCTCTTGATTGTGTTATTTCTTTTACCCAAATTTCTATTTGTTTACATGACCAAAGTTCGTGACAGGTGATTGGCACCGAATGTGAGTCTCATGGTCTTTATCATCTCCACCCTTCTACACATCTTGGTGCAGTTATGGAGTCTCAATCTATTCTTCATGCTCAATTAGGTCATCCTAGTCTTGCCAAATTGCAATAGTTTGTTCCTGCCTTATCCAAGTTGTCCAATTTGGTGTGTGAGTTGTGTCAATTAGGCAAGCATAGTCATAGTTTCTTTTCTCGGAGTGTATCACACAGTGCTACGTCCCCTTTTGCCTTAGTTCACTTTGACATTTGGGAAACTAGTCATGTTACGTCTAATTTAGGTTTTCAACACTTTTATTTTTATTGATAATTATTCAAATGATCAATTAGCAGATATTTTCACTAAATCTTTACGGGGACTGAGAATTGATTATATTTGTAACAAGCTTGATACATACGATTTGTATATACCAGAGCTTGAGGGGGAGTGTTATAGATATATGAGATTATTAAATATCTTATATATCTTATCTTTATCTTCTATCTTCAGTTTCGTTGTTATTATTCTTTATTTTGTATATTGGGCTTAGCTCATGTTTCCTTCATTATAAATACAATATCCTATGTATATCTTCTACGCAAGAGAGATTAATCTAAAACCTATTTTCACTATATTCAATAACTTTTGATTCAACCGTTTTTTGTTTTAATTACACAATTTTACGTTTTCACAGATTCCCAAAAGCTTTTGAAATCAGGAAAGTAAATGAAAATATAGTGACATTTTTATAATCAAATGTAAACAAAAAGAAACAACCCAAAAAACGTTTCTGCAAACCAAATGATCTAAGTTTTTCAGTAAGCTTCAGATTTCAATTTTACCAATTTGTCCAAATAAGACAAAAGATTCAGGAGATTCACAGTGGAAAAAAAAATATCATGGGTCAATCCACCTTCATTATAATAAAGCGATATTAGCAGTCAAACAATAGAAACTACAAAATAATCAACAGTCAATCTGCCACTTGTTGCCAATATTCTACAGTCCCCTTTTTTCCTAAAAAATCATTGGTTTGCACATAAAGATTTGCAATTTCAGCGAGGCAGAACTGGATTATCAAGATAAAAAAATTGTTGAGAATATTCTAGAAAAAGAATATCACCTGAATAATGACATTGAGACCACAAATCTGAGCCCAGGGGAATTCTTCAGCATCAATGCATGCTAAACAAATTTCCTTCCCATGTTTTTCAACTGTTTGATTTCCTAGAACAGCACCCTGAAATTGTTTAAGCTTGACCAATGTCACAGCTAACTTAGCCCAGTTAGAAATAAAAGCAAATATAATTTTTGCAGCTTCGTAGAGAGCTTCATCTTACAAGCGGTCTCCAACATTGGGTAAATTAGCAGCATTTGGCATCAATATAAATTCTTCAATTTCTCCAAGCCGATCAATCTTTGCATATGCATAAATGAACTCACTGTCCACCTTGGGCTCTTTGGTCTTCTGCCTAACCATGAGACGAATAAAAGCCCAAGCTTTGTTATAACAGAAATCATTCCATATTTTATTTGAAATCTGCAAAAAGCATGATAACATTTTACAAGGAGCCTATCAATAATGGATAAAACAATAATTGATGGTTGAACTTCACACAAATACCTGCATTGACATAGGAAAGTCGTCAGCAAAGTCTGGAGGGAAGAAAAGATCTGCTTGCTTCTTAGTAAACGATGGTTTTCCTAACAAATGCCACAAGATACCAGATGGTATCAAGAAGTATGAGTTACTGAGGCAAAAACCCACTTACTTTGCCGTATCTCATTTTAAAAGATTCACATGTTGAAAACATCAAATGAAAATAATAAACCAACTATAATTACAGCAGAAAACAGAGAAGCCTGAACCCAGAATGCATGTGAAGTAGTTACATATAGTACCAATGAAAAAGCACTCAGTCATTGCTTTCAATTATATCTTTTGTGGTAGTTCAGTCCAAACCGTTTTTATGTTTTACTCCTATGAAGCGAGTAGTAGACAATGTAAAATGTCAATGACTTCTGGCACTATATCACACGATCTATGTTTTTAATAATTAGTTGAATTAGTGTTCTAAAATATATATCTACTTGGAAGTAAATTTTCAGAAGATTACATATGTTAACATTGTCCTCATCAATGTATAGGCATGCAGTAACAGGTTGTTAACAGCTTATACCTGGTTGGGCACCAAGTTCAATGACATCTTTGATGTAACCTGTCCAGCATTCGTACTCTTTGATGTAAAGCAAATAAGATTAAAATTCTTATCATTCCCAGCCACCTATATGACAAGTAAATTAAAAATACCAAACAACATTGAATTAGCAGCAAAACTAAAAATCACGTTTGATATTCATACAAATGAATCACAAAGCAGACAAAATTACTCTAAATGTAGCAAACGAGGCAGCACGTTCTTGGAGAGCCTGACTTCGTTGCTGATCCACAGAGAAGAGTTGCAGTTCCCTTTTACTAGTTCCGGTCTCTACAAAAAATAGAATGTTATAAAATTATTCCTAAAATTAATGTCACAAGGCAATGTTGTCCCAAAGTTTAAATCACATAACATATGTAAGTTTCAGGGACTTCTAATTTTAAAAATAAGTACAATTCTTGATCATAAAATACGAGTAGATAGTTCATTAATTAATAAAACAATTCTTTTAACAAGGTAAAAGAACTAGATTCAAGAGGACAACCATTCTTCTTAAAATAAAAACAGAAAACACTCATCAGCTTAAAAAGAAAGAGTATACACTACCTTTTGCAGTTAGTACACGCAGTAAATAAAATCCTTGAAGTATTTTAACTGAGGAGTAGAAAAAATATATAGGTATTATAGACTTAACTACACAGTTTAGCAAAAAAATATGAAAATAAAAGCTTAGGAAAAAATAGATACAAACCATCACGTGAATAGTTAGGAAAGGGTCAAGAATATTCACTTCATAAGAAAAATTTGAAAATCTTAATTTGATATGTTGGAAAGCTATCATAATTGCGATTACCCCTCAACTGCCTCAATTGCGGTCACCCTAACCCACCTTAGTTACACCTCTTTATGCGTCTTTCATTGTAGGTCTAGATCCAGTTGAGTTAGTTTGTGCCTAGGTCAAGTTGAGTAGGTCTGGCTGGATCTAGGTCAAGCCCAGTTGGTTTAAATCCATATCAAGTCAAACCAGTCAAAGTCCAGGTCGAGTCAAGTTGATTCAAGATCAAGCCAAGTCGGGGTAAGCCTAGGTCAAGTGGGGATAAATCACTTCCAATCAAGTTGGGCTAGGTCTATATCTAGTCAAGTTTGGTTGGGTCCAGCCTGGGTTAGGGCCAAGTTGATTGGGCCAAGTAGACCGAGACAAGTTAGGTTAAGTTTGGTTGAAATCAAGTTAGGTGCGTGTTGGCCCAAGACGTCAGGTTGAGATCAACCCAAACTTAGTTGGGTTGAGTTGACTTGAGCCCAGTCGATCCAAACGGTCAATTCAAAATATGAACTTGAAAATATGGAGAATTTCAAATTATCGCTTTTATGTAGAATTTGAAATTCTTTAATTTCAAGTAATCTACTTACTCTAATGAAATTCTAGAATTTCAATTTCTTTCAAAATTCCTTACCCAAACAAGATATTTTGTCATAAAGCATTTCAAATTCTCTAAAAAAATTAATTACTCTTTTAAAATGCCCTATCCAAACACACGTTAAAATGTTCTAGTGCATAGCATGAAATTGGCGTATAAGATGTTCAAATGTCAAATTTAGATAGAAAATAGAATTCTATATGAAAACAGGTAATTAAAACATATGTTAAGTAATAGAAAATCATAAAAGCTCACCTTTAGCTGACGTCCGTCCGAGTAACAATTCTTAGCATGTTTGGGGAGTTATCCATTTCCAAAAGACAAACTGAAGGAATTGAAATGATAATTAATAATCACATATGCATTCCAACACACTATCTTCGAAATAGATTCTTATAAGGTAAGATCCATGGATTTAAATTGCAAACGACATCACGTGATGCAGCCACAACATCTGCTTGCGGTGGTGGCCGCCACAACTACATAAAGTCGTGATTCTGTTGTGAATCACATTGGTTACAGTTGGCCATTTAGCCACCGACATGCACTGTTGCCACACCAATAATTAAAAACCTCGATCATATCATATCTAATTCTAAATCATGGAAAAATTTACACCTGCCCTTTCATCTGATGTAATTTCATCTTTGCTTTTATTTCAATGTTAAAAACTTGCAAATGATCCTGTGCAGTCCCTGGAATTTGGGCTGCATATAGAGCCTCATCTTCAGAGACATATAAAATCCATATTCACACAAGCTGCAGTTATCTAAATCATTAACTATAACAACGTCACGAACCACAGTGATCATTCACCATGACCAGATGCGTACACAGAACTTGTCGATTTTAATTCTTCCCACAGCCACAAAACCAGAGAAAAACATGCATGTTATGCAATTAGAGCTACCAACACAAAATCAGAGCCTCCAACGTTACCTTTCAGAGCAAGAATACGAGAATTGGGGTTCATTAGAGCAGAATCTGCAGTTATGATGGGCTGTATCAAAGGCTGCATTGGCGTACTCATGTCAATGATAACAACACTGTTCTGAGGTGCAGTTTCCCTGACGCATATGTACTTGTCCGATTCCATTGTCACATGAGTAAATGTCATGAATTGCTGTTGATTCCGACGATTCCCAGCTGCAAAAGAACACCAAATCGAAAATAAAACAAAAAAAAAAAAAGTGGAAACTTCACAGTTGGGTCACTGTAACGGAATGGTGACAGTGCTGTGAGGCTTTGAGATCTGACGAATGTAAAAAATGGGGACAACCCACACCCATTTGCTGAAAATGAAAAAAAAAAAAAAA
>Ga0099823_1003839_pt1 | contig 14473 bp, 6 predicted proteins | sample CowpearedBW_FD_76831 | JGI IMG/M metagenome (GOLD analysis project Ga0099823, IMG submission 76831) | Root nodule microbial communities of legume samples collected from California, USA - Cow pea red BW | ecosystem: Host-associated > Plants > Roots > Nodule | place: USA: California | collected...
AAAAAAAAAAAAAAAAAAAAAAAAAAAAAAATAAAAAAAAAAAAAAAAAAAAAAAAAAAAAAAAAAAACGTGTGGAGCCCAAAATGTCCAAAACAAATATTTTGAAAATCTAATTTATCATGTTAAATTGTTATTTTCCTCAGTAATATAGATATTTACCATTCTGTCTTAAATTAGATAGTATTGAACTATTATAAATTAAATTAGTGGATACATAGTCAACTTAATATAATATGTATGAAATATTTCCTTTTGAATGAATAAGAAAAAAAATTATAATATTCATACAAAAACTTTAATTCTATCCATTTTGTTTGAGTTTCATTAATGATTGAGATAATTAAATATTACTTATTTTGTTTGAACTTCATTACTAATTGAAATAATCGAACATGAATTTTATCTTAGCAATTATCAAGTGTATTTACTAAAATAGAATTTAAGATTAATATGTTACTAATTTTAAAGAGACTCTTTTTTTTCCTTTACTTGTTTTACTTCGTAAATTTAAAATCATCAATACTTTTTTTTAAGGTTAATGATATCCTAACATTGATATTTCCTTTAACAAACACTCACGTAAAATTTCTAAAATTCAAACATATCTTCAATTATATTAATAGAGCTCAAATATAATTAGCAGAATTACAATTGTTATACAAAACCGTAACTTTTTTTATTATACTAAAAATAAAATATACTAACCTGTACCAATTATTTTTCTTAAATTATTGGTAAAAAAATAGGTAAATCCAGCCGAAAAGTCGTTGATGTCTTGAGGATGGAAAATAGGAAGTTGCAACAGGCGTAGGAACTTGATTACAGATAGCTTAAAGTTGATACTGGCAAAGTACTCTAAAAAGCAGGGAACATTGTGTTTTTAGGATTATGAAAGATACAAGATAGGAACTCATCTACTGTAGCTACGCACAGCATAAAAGTAGCTAATCACCATTAATAAGGATTCTCATTTAGGTAAAGAGTTCAATCAGATGTCTGAGAAATTTCTTGCACTGAGTTAGTGATCCATCGATTCGATACGAACAAATTCGTTGTCCGTGAGATCTTTCTTGTCAATTGCATGATTGCTTTTGTCCAAATAATGACGACGATCTAATTATGAATATACATGTATCATACAACTTAATATGCACAATTACTAATATTAACTTTATATGCTAAGTCAGAGTTTACTGTTCTTCTCATCCTTTTGTTCGAGAGCTCCACCAGCAACCATATACTCTCTGAGATTAAGTTGTTGCCACAGCATTAGCATTTCATTCATTGAGAAAATAACAAAGCTAAAATAGGAAAGAAACGTGAAAGGGAGAACAACCGTATCATAATAGTGCATGAAATAAAAAAGACAAAAGGCAATTGTGCCAGAATTTTCTTTCAAAAACACTTAACGGGAAACCCCAACTCAGCTCAAGAATAAATCCAGTTTTACCATCAAATATTATGCTCTTCTACCAACACCAACAATTGTTTTTCCTTTCAACGATTAATTAATGGCTGACTAATAATGTTTGCCACATCCCGTAAGTTAATGATAGTCTAATTGAGTTGCAGTTTATATAAAAATCATAAACACCACGCATACCTGAGTCTTCCACAAAGGCGTGCCAAAGCATCTGATCCAGTTCTATATGCAATATCCTCAACCTTAGCAGCATTGGCTAAAGTCATGCTATCTGCAAGTACAAACTCACATAACTCCTTTAAGGAACAAGCATCAGTCAACACAGCTGAGTGGCCACCACCAGCAGCAAGTTTCCGAACCTCCCCAACACAACTGTGATTTAGAAACTTCAATATAAAAGCCTGTGTAGTCATAAAAAAGTTTCTTCTAAGTTACAAATACGTACCAGTCAACTGGTGATGGATACCAAGCATATGTACATTTCTCATTGGCTGCCTGACCATAATTATTGTAACCCCATCCGTGAATTCGACCATCACTCATAGAGATAAGTGTGTGGGAATGTCCACACGCAACAAGTTGAACACCTTTAGGAACAACTAAAACTGGAATGTTTCGGAAAAATGTCTGTGAGTCATTAGCAACACACGAGAATAATCCAGTTTGGGGGCCAAGCCCTAGCTGCCCAGACTGACCGCCCCCCCAGGCATAAAGTGCTCCTCCTTGAGTTACAGCACACGTGTGTACACCACCACATGCCACATCCTTTATGAAAACATCATCAAGTGTAACCACTCTCCTTGGAATTAACTCTTTATCCCCATACTGGAGTGAAGAATGCCCAAGCTGGCCCATATTTCCAAGCCCCCATGTGTAACTGCAAGCTCCAAGGACAAATATAAGAAGTGAGGAAGTATTATAACAAGTAACCCAATTTAATAACTAGTTACTGGTGATACTGCTTATGCAACCCCAATGCTACCATTCAAGCAGAACAAGATCCTTGCACAGAATAGAAATTACATAACCTACAGAAAACCTTGCAAATAGAATAATAAACCTCGCCACAGATATTTTTCAAACACAACCTACTTAAACCAAGGACACTCAGAATATAATATAACAGGGTTACACGGTTGATTCCAGCTATGTATAACTCAGTCGACTTTTTCTTATAGCGAAGCCAAAGGAATAGAAACTTGCATAATAAATGCAGCATTTCCATTGCATCTTGTCTCCCGAAGTGAGATTCCCTAATGTGTCATGCGGAAAACCACAATTCTCATGCTTAAATTTATAACTATCTCCATTTAGTAAGTCCTTCAAATCACTTACACCTCGCCCTTATCAGAAATGGCTGCTGTGTGGTACTCCCCGCATGACACTCTGGCAATCTTCACAAGCTCAGGGGGTTCATCAAGAAATTTAGCATAAGAACTTAAAATACGAGCACCCTGTAGTCCTTCACAAGTAACACCACGGCCAAGTTGACCATATTCATTGTAGCCTGATTTATAAAAACAGTGAGAAAACCCTGATTAGTAGGTGGCTAGAAACCCAGTTTGCATGTGCTCATGTTTACTTTCCTACATTCAATGCTGTGTAAACTTATATGCCTCCGTCCATGTCAATCAATAAAGGTAGTCATCGACATACATTTACAAGTCATATATAAACAATATAATTTTAGAAAGAAAACTGTAAATAAAGAATGAATAATTGAGTTACCCCAGGCTTGTAGTACGCCTTCTTCAGACAAAGCAACTACATGGACAGCTCCACAAGACACTTCACGGATAATCTGCAAGTGTGATCATATAAATGATGGGAAGATAGGAAGGAAAAATGACATACAGCAAAACATAATAAAAATTCCTATTCCATCATTTAAAAATAGTATCCCCCCATGAAAGAAAAAAAGAATAAGAAACTTTTCTTTACATTTTATAAAAATGAAATTAAATTCCAGAAGCAATTACTTCAACAAAAGAAACAGATTAAATGAAATGTAATTAAATTCCTAGCAAGGTTACAAACAAGAAATTAGGCAAAAGGGAATGTTATGAAATAATAACATTCGCAGAAGCAATTACATTAACAAAACAAACAGATTTTATTCATAGTTAAAAAAGAGACACTGAGCATGAGTATAGAAATAAGAAATAAATTATACAATAGAAAATGTTTAGAAAGGAAAAACCTAAAATCATAGTTAGGCATGACAATAAAGCATGAGTAACAAATATGCAAGAGAAAATGTATATCCAATTAACTGTCAGTGGCTGGCTGACTCTTAGGAAAAATAAGTAAATGAGAAAATGGAGCATGGAAAGTGTCCATTATAAGGTACGCTTTTCCATTGTCCTTTTCACTTCTCTCTACCTTGCATGGACAAATAGAAGTAGGTACTCAGGTCTATTTACCTCTAAATAAGGAAAGTAACAAAAAATTTAAAAAAAAATCAAATAAATAACATTATTCTTTAAGTAATGATGAACATGCACGCAAATATGTCAGTATGTGTTCAAACATATATACTTACTGTATTAGGTTCGAAGGCTCCCCAAAACAACCTTGGAAGATTTGATCCCTGGAATACAAACAGTATGTTGAAGAAGAAAATGATAGATTGTTTCACATAACATTGTATTAATCCTTTAAGAGGTATTACCTGATTTTGCCCCCACACCCAGAGCCTTCTTGTGGAGATGGTACCGTCATTCTCACGAGGTTCAGCAATGCAAGCAGAACAATGTGCTCCACAGGATACAGATTTTACAAACTCCGACTCTAATTGCTTTACTTTTTTTGGATGTTTCCTCCGCACCTCAGTTCCATCACCCAATTGACCAAAGTCATTAGCCCCTAGCATATGGGATACGTGCATTAGTCTTAGACACTAGATACTTTTATGTTTCCTCTAATTATATGTAATATGAGCCATTAAAAATAACAGACAAACAAGGACAGTTGTATAATAAAGGGGGAAACATAATCTAAAGTAAACAAATTGTTATGCATGGTGTTCCCTATTATAAATTCTTAATAAATTATCAAATGCAAGTAATTCCAATTATAACAAGGAAAGAACTGTACAGCAAAGACTGTCTCTGCTGACAGACCACATCCTATATTTGAAGTGCAATGAGAAATCTGTTAAGATGTTTTTGTCCTAGAATACGACAAGTCAGTTCCTGCAAGCACTATTCAAAGAGAACATGTCTCCCTCCCAAAAGTAGACCTACACTTTCTGTCCCTCTATTTTTAAATCCAACAACCAGCCCCTGGTTTGAGTTTTCACATAACAAAAAACCTCAAGGGTAACTGTGCACATGCAAGAAACAATACCAAAATAATTTGGGTGGTCGCTACAAAATGGAATAACTTGACTGCTTAACAAAGTACATGTCTGTTGCCAACCAATGCTACTTATTACTTTTTAGATAATTAAGGTTTTATTTAATAATTTTGGGAAAGATAAGTATTTAGTTTATATTTTGAAGATAAGTAGGAATCTTATAGATTTAAGAAGATTATCAACAAAATTTGAATAAATAAGTTATCAAGAGAGTTGGTTTTCAAATACAAAATCGAATACAAATTTCAGGCCCAATCCAAATTTGAATAAATAAGTTATCAAGAGAGTTGGTTACTTTAAATACAAAATCAAATTTTGGAAAAATATTAAACAGAAGGCTTGACAGATTTAGAAATCATCTTGAGGTAAAGGCATATTCTGGATGCTAGAGGCATTCATCATTATTTACATAAACATTTTTATTTGAGACCACCATTGTGTACTTTAATCTGGACATATATTATGAATAGTGATTGTATTATTTTCTTAGTGAAATCAAATATTGCATTCTAAATCAGGTACTAACAAAAATATTATAATCTAAGTTACGCATGCATCATTATTTACATAACATTTTTATTTGAAACCACCATTGTGATGCTAATCAAGTAGTAACAAAAATATTATAATCTAAGTTACATGTGCGGGTCAAAAGACTAGTATAACATAAAAGGAGATGCATGGGGCCTCTGAACATAGGAACGAAATTGGATTGGAGGCTTAAATTTGGGAAGGGAAGTCCCAAGAACGAGGTCACCGTTACTAATTTGGTATGGCCCTTTTCCTTTCATACCTGAGCTACCTGGTGGGAATCAATTACAAATCACTCTAGCGGTGGATCCAAAATGCAATTCTCTCCATTCAAAATCTCAACCATTCATTATATTCTATTTCCTCTCGTAAGAAATTAAAGGTTTAGATGTTTGCTGCACGATGGCTGAAGGGATAGGAGCTGGAGAAGATCCAAGTTCTGGATCCACCATTATGCCCTAACAAAGTCTACGACGGAGGGAAGGTACAAATAATTGACTACAAATTTATTTATTTCATTTCCCTTCGGATGCCTAAATAACACAAGCACAGAACAATCATAGGAATAAACCAGTCCCAACACTACAAACACCGACAGTACTTGAATGAACGCAATAATGAACAAGGAGTAAAATACACAAGATAATTAGAAGTCCTAACCCCAAGTGAAGAGTGAGCCATCGGAAGCAATTGCCGCCGTGTGCTCCCGGCCACAGGCAACATCCAACCATCGTGCATTGGTGCCAGCCGGACATCCAAATAGCTCAGGAGGCAGCTGCTTCGGAATCCTCAGCTGATCCTCCTTCCCCTTTCTACCTGTCTGCCCTGATTGATTGTATCCCCACACATAAATGGCACTCTTCCTTGGAACACTCACGGGTCGAGTCGTCCCAAAAATCGAATCAATATCCATACTCTGTCTACCTTAACCAGCAAACACCAACAAGCTCAATTGTAGATTGCAACAAATGATAACATAAACAAACAACAGCTAAGAAAAATAAAAGTTCAACGCCCGCCACCCAAAAATCTAAAATCTTAACGATTAAATCAAAGCAACGAAAAATTAAAATCAATTTGAACCCGCTATCCGTATCAAACAAGAAACTAGCAGCGGATAGAGGTATTCCCTTATGAAAACAGGTAATTATGGTAAAAATACAAAACTAGATAAGCGATTAAAAAGGGAAAAAAAGCGGGAATTTAGGGAAATGGAGTGTGAAGGAGAAGTGAGAGGATAGGGTTGGAAATCCATTGCAATTGTGAGGATAAGGGATTGAATGAGAGAGAGACAAGCGTGGGTTAGATACCTGAAAAAGAGTGAAAAAATGAGAAGGAAAGAATGAAGAATGGTTAGTCAATGGAAACGAAGAAGCGTAGAGTCAATATTAGAAGCAGTGGCGGGTATCAAACGCTTCTCTGGTTCTTCACCACCCTCACATTCACTGTATTCAATTTTTCTAATTACAATTACAATATATAATATAAAAAAATAAGTTTAAAACAATATATAATTATCAAATTACATTTCAATATATTGAAATAAAATTATTTTATTTATTTTAAATACAAGATATTCGTTCCCATCGAATCACGTGTATGCAAGATTCTAATAACACAAGGTTATTTTGTAATATAATATTTAGCTTGCTTACAACAAAGGCAAGATTTCTTCCATGGATGAAATTAATAATGTTTGACCTGTTAGGTTTCTTGATTTATGACTTGAAAGCGTTGATAACTAATGGGCCACTCTAATAATTTAATAATGTTGATTAATGATTTTGTTAAAGAAAGATGCTTAAATTAAATAAATATATATATATAGATAAAGATTTTATTTTTTGAAAAGTGGTTTAAATCCAAAAACGATAAAGAATCTGAAGGATAAAAGAAAAAAAAATATATACATGTGTTCTTGATTTTTACTTTATTTCACTCTTTCTTAATTTTTCATACATTGTTAGCTTTCTTCGGTTCACGTAAATACAGGTTTTCTTCTCATCCTCTTCTTTCTACTTTCTTATTAAAGTCAACGACCATGTATAATTTGTAGAATGTAAGGATAAGAATGATGTCTAAGGTTTACTAATTTCATTTATACTAAATAAAAGATGCTTAATATAACAACTTTCATCTATAAATTATTAACAAATTTAGAAATGATGATAAATAAATGTTTATTTGGTGACTAGAATATTAGGAAGAAAAAGATTTAAATTTTGTAAATAATTATTAAAATATAGAAATAATAGTTCGTGAGAAAGATGAGATGTTAGGGTGGTTGGGTCCGAAAGGAAAAGACTTGAACAGGAGAAGAAATTAAAAAGAACGTAAAACCATAATAAAGTATAATAATATAATCAAAGGAACAAGTTTGTCCTTCCTGGTGTACGTTTAATCTCTGTTCATTGTCAAACAATAGATTCCATATGCAATTCGTGGGAATCGTGACAAAGGTTTTGAATTTATTGCCTCTCCTCTCTGTTCATCCTTCCAGGTAAATTGGGTTGGTTATTGATTATGCTTTTGTTTTCTCTTGTCAAACTTTATCTTCTTTCTAGTATTTGTTTTCTAAACTGTTGTGGTTGTTTCTGTATCTGATATTAGTTTAGCCTTCGTTTCTGATATTTCCCAGCATCTAATTTTTCGTCTATTTTCCTTTGTTGCGGATTAAGATTTTGTTACGCAAACATGAAGATATAAGGGGGGAACTTTGATGCAGTATGCATGCAGAATTCCAAATACTTTATTTTTTTTTTTTGCTGTTTTCTTGGTAGATCAATAGTTTGATTTTATCCCACTAATTTGCGTTGATCTTTAATCCAACGCTTCATTTACATGAAGGTAAAAACAGAACTATCTAGAGGCATTAGGAAGAAATATGACGGATGAGAGATGATTAATATTTTTCTCTCAAAATTAATGGTAATAGTTTAAGATTATTGTTTCTCCTTGTCATAGCAATCTTACTTTACGTTTACCTGTTATGTTGTAATGATATTGCAGAAACAGAAGGATCATGAGTGGGGCTTCTGAAAAGAAACTTGTGAGAATTGAGGTTACTTCTGATACTGTGTGCCCATGGTGCTTTGTTGGCAAAAAGAATTTAGATAAGGCCATAGCTGCCTCCAATAATATATACAACTTCGAGGTCCACACCCTCCTCCTGTTTGTGCATATGCGCATGAAACCAAATATGTCTGCCTTTTTCATATGTTAATATGCGGTTTAACTGAATTTCAGATAACATGGCACCCCTTTCAACTTGATCCTGATGCTCCTAAAGAAGGCATTGACAAAAGGGAGTATTATGGAAAAAAGTTTGGTTCCCAAACAGAACGGATGGAGGCTCGGATGTCAGAGGTTTATATTTGTTGATCACACTGTTATCATTGGTCTGTGTTGTCTATTTTTCATCCCAACGGAGAAGTTTGGTATTTGGCAGGTGTTCAAGAGTGTTGGTGTGGAGTATAGTTTTTCAGGACTTACGTAAGATTGATAGTGGTGTTACGTTTCATCAATGGACAAGCATCTATAAATCACTTTAAAAATGGAGTGTTCTGAAGTTTGTCTAACCTATGTTCAACTAACATGGTTTTGACAGGGGAAACACTATTGACAGCCACAGGCTTATATATTTTGCTAGACAGCAGGGTCCTGAGAAGCAACATCTTCTGGTTGAAGAACTTGCCATTGGCTATTTCACACAGGGAAAATACATTGGTGACCAGTAAGTGTTGTTATCGGTTTTGTTTGCTCAATTAATGCCACTTCATGTAATGTTCCTTTAAGCCCTTCGAAGGACATACTCTACGTACTCCATTGAAGACATGTCCATCGGAATGAGTTTCAGTAGAGCTGAAATTGAATGTTCAGCATGAAAAAAAAATGCGATGATGGGTGGTTTTTTGTGGTAGGATATAGCAGATATCGCTGGACATTTAAACTAAATGTCTTCAAATCTAGTTCCTAAGATGCCAACATAGTTAGGATTGCAATTAGCATTGCATTACTTTATTTAAAAAAAAACACAGTAATTATCATTTTCAATTTGGATGCAGTGAGTTTCTTCTTGAATCTGCTGCAGAGGTTGGTATAGTAGGAGCAGAAGAGTTTCTTAAGGATCCCAACAATGGTCTGAAGGAGGTAATGCACATATAAAAGCACACTTCTTTATGCTATTTTCAAATTCAAATCATTACTAGGATATGCATTATTGGATTTAAAATTTGAGTTATTAGGCATTGTAAGTCATAACTTCAAATGCTAAATGCATTTCCTTCTTATCGATGTTAACGTCAAACTGGTAGTGTTATATTTTTAGTCTGTGTTTAGTTTTCAGTTAATCTGTGTTCCAATGCATCTTAAGCTTAATTCAAGAGTGTAGAGTCATTACCATTTAAACGGATAACCACACAGAACCTTAGTTCTTAGGCAGACACAAAATGGCATAAATGATAATCTTACTTTACAATAACAACAAAACCTGATTTTTACTATGTGAGATAGACTAATGCTGCTCTTGCTTTCCATGACACTATTTACCTAGGTGGAGGAGGAGCTTAAAACGATTTCACGAAACATTTCAGGGGTTCCATATTATGTGGTAGGTGCTGTGTACAGTGTTAAATTCCAGCCTGTTTTTAACAGTTTCATAATGATAAAAAAATAAACAAAGTGATTCACTTATTTATCATTTGGCAGATTAATGGAAAACACAAGTTGAGTGGTGGACAAATCCCTGAAGTCTTCTTGAAAGCTTTCCAAGTTGCTACAACTTGACTTTCAGCTCTTCAGAGTTTCTATTGTACTCCATAAGGATGAAACCTTGGAAATGACAAGTTGGCCTTCAGAGTTTATAGCACTCTATCAAATGTGAAACTTCTATTGACATGCAAGAGAATGTTTATGTTTTACAATAATGTGTATATAGTGTCTTTGCCCGTGTCTTATCGGATGCAGCCATAGTAAATTGAATATCTTTGATATTTATCTGGCATTGCTCTTTAATTTTGCACCCAGTGAGAAATGCTTATGCTTGATTTGGTTGGCGAAAAATTGTAATTTCCCTTCCGTTAGCACCGTTTTGGCTGGAGAAAGATGTCACAGTAATAACATTTTATTAGCCTTTTGTTTTAATAAGAGCTTAAGGATAGTATTTTTAGCTTTGTAATCCTCCATTAATTCAAACTTATATCTTTACAACCAATAACTTTAGGTTTTGGCCTTTTCATATTTCTTGTTGACCGAAAATATTGATGAGCAACAACTTAAGGACCTCTCATTCTTCTGCTACTGACGCTGCAACCAGTGTTGACAGATTCATGTTTTTGAAATACCACATTTATACAGTTGCTTCGGAAAACAGGTCAAATCAGCGCTGAGCTTAAAAAGTGGTTTAAGCCGAACCAATCATACGAACTTTATTTAAATTAAAAGATCATTAAAAGAAAATCAGAGTACACAGAACCTATAGAAATTGTAATGTATATGATGAGTTGAGGCACAATTATTATAAACCTATTTAGCGAAAATTTTCAAAAATTTGGTTTTGCATATATAAGTTAATTTTAAAAATTAGTAATATTCCTAGGAACTAACCATATTTTCCCATGTGCAATTTGGATTAATTATCTTCTTTCTAAAGCTCATCAGTTTCATAAACCAATTAGGAAAAGAGATTCAAAAACTGAACTTATGGAGTAAACTGATAACAAACAATATAAACAAAAACTCAAAAAACAGGTAATCATTCTATTACAAGGCAAACTGTTGAAACCATTACAAAGTTCCCATCTAAAATGAAAATTTCTTTTAATCTTGGCAGTTTTGGCGAGGGCCAAAAGTATAAATATAGAAACAACTTGGATGAGATTGAACTTACATTGATGGTTAATAAAAGTTATATACTAACTATACACGATAAGCGCTTAATCTGAAGTATTCACAATGTCTATGCTTGTATTTTTCCTTTCGTCTGATGTTGGTATTATCCACGACATAAACCTTTTTAGTCAAGATTAAGTCGTTTCATCGAATACCATCTCCTACACCAAAATATAAATAAGTAAATATCACGATTCAGTACACCCCAACTTCTAGTGCAGATTTTAGCCTACAAATCTAGAATGCAAATGCTGTCCAATGCAGAAATTATTATCCAAGTGCTAGCCCTCCAGTAATGCTCAATATATATTAGATCAATATTAAAATAGCATAATCATAACAGGTTGTGTGAAAACAAAAATATTATTAGAATCAAGCTGAAACGGACAGACAAGTAAATTGACACACAAGTGATATTTCACATATAAACAATATTAATGCATGCCAGGTGGAAGTCTATGTCAGCAAAGTTAAAATAATTATTATCATGCTCAAGCATGTCTGCATTTCCAATAAATTTCGTGATTTCCAATAAATTTCACCAATGAGAGTGCTTTCAAAGGAATGTGTTCCTAGCATTACTCTATGCGGCAATTTCTCAAGCCATTCCCTCATCACAGACACCAATACTCTTTTCCCCTTTTCTGAGATAAATAAGTCAGAAATTTCAAAGGATTCAATAAGCCGCTCACCCAAATCAAGATCAGGGTCCAGAAATTGCCTAAAAAATCACGAAGCAGTGTTTTCTGTTGGACAGATACTTAACAACTGGAATCGAATGACCAACATTCATAAGTCCTGGGACATGATTGAACAGTACCCTAAAGAGTAAAACCTATGTTTTATTTCTTATTATATATTTTATTATTTATCATTTCATCACGCACTGCACAAGTACTAACCGACAATTCTTAACAAGAATCTTGGTATTTGGTAGCTTGATGTTTGCCACGCTACCATGTCAATTAGATGGTTTTTTTAATCCTAAACTTTTACCCTTCAGCAGATTTCCGATTGAAATGTTCCAATTTCCAACTATGTAACAATATGTTGGCACACAAGCTCATTTGAACGGGAAGAATTGGACCTGTTTAACAGTTTGTTGTGGAACTGGCTGGTTAAAAACATTTTGCACTCTGGAACCATACAGTTTACACATAACTAAACCAGAGACATTATCAATTTGCAGGTTTCTGGTTGAGCTGACTGGTTCAGCCTGGTTCTTAACCTACTAATTTTATATGTTCCATGATCTAATTTCTAATGAAGAGGGAAATTTCAGTAAAAAATAATTCAGAAAATACCAAGTAAACATTACCTTCCCACAAACAGGACAATTGTCACTTCTTTCCATCCACTCATAAATGCAACCAAGATGAAAATGATGAGAGCATTTTGTCACTATCTTTGGATTCTCTTCAGTGTACTCTGCAAGCAAAAATAATTGAAACAACTGTAAGAATATGATAAAGTTTCTATTGCCAATATAGTGTCCATCCTGGTGTTAACAAGTACAACCTTTTCCCTCTAACAAGGATCATACGTTTTTACAAGCACAAGTATTAATCAGAATTTAAGGATTGGCCTCCAACATTCCTGACCTAAAATATAAAGTTACATTCTAAATTCCAAGCCAATCCCAATCGATATTAACGGACTATGTTTTCTTTGAAATGGCATATAGAAACCATTGAATGAAGCATAATAATTTTCTTTAATTATTCAAAATATCAAGCTTTGATTTTTTTCCTCTTCAGAATTTACAGGACAAAAGACACACATGACAGTCTCAATATCATTTGCAACAAGTAAATCAAATAAAATACAATAGCCGAGTAAAACTATACAAATTTACAAATCAAGGAAAGTAAACCCCTAATTGTCCCTCCCTGTTTTGAGCACAGTTGAAAGCTGGATTTTAGAATATTTTAGTGGTTTCCTTATATATGATATCAGAAACAGCACGTTTCTGAGTTAAGACTTAACCTATCCTTCTTTCAGGCATGTATTAGAGAGTTGAGGCCAAAAACCATGATTTATGCCAATATCCTCCCCGTTTTGTCACTAGACCAGATCTCCAGCGGCATTTCCAGCCAGACTCTGCATTTCATCATTTTACAGATAAAGCCTTCCTTACATCATTACAGCACAATCCTCAGTTGGTCAGTTTTGTTCATATCCTAGAAAATTCAGAAAAGCTACAGCCCTCAACTCTTTCTTATCAGCATTTACATCATTCCATGTAGTTCTTTCTCTGTTTTTCATGGTCTGAAGGGAGATAGTTTAACATGATGCGTTTGTGATATTTTCAAAGAGCTCGCATTCTGTTTTCCTATATTTCAAAGAGGTTTCATTTTAAAAGTTTTAATTTCAGAGTTTGGTGGCCACAACTTCATGAACCATGGTACAGCAGTAAGATTGCTGCTTCTGACACAGACACATGAAAGTTAAACTCTGGCTATAGCCTCTATCTACAGTAGTAAGGTTATGAACTTCTACCTTTCCAAACCCTCAATGACCAGGTGTCTCATGCATTGAGCTGCACCTTTTGCTTCCTTGACTTTAGTGATAACTGACAAATGAAATTATCTGAAGACTGAATTTTAATATTCATTATATTGGTATGTTTTCATTTTATCAATGAGTAGAATAAATCATTTAATTTGTATCCATAGTTTTCAATCAAGCAGCTATCCAACTATAGCAGTTCTAAATTGAACATTCTGACTGCTATCAAGATTTTGCTACAGAGCAATATTTCATGCAAAATTGAGCCCCAGTATCGTGTGATATTCTGATGAAAATTTGTGTACAAATAAAAAAATATTCTGATGAAAATTTGTGTACAAATAAAAATCTTACCTTCAAGACACGTTGGACAGACATCCTCCACTTCCGACGATGAATAGACAACCCCAGCTCCAGTCGTTAGTTTTGCTGATGAAAGTCTCACAGAGGACTTACGATATTCCTTTGATCCATCTTCACTGGTATCATTCCATTTACCACCCAAATTTAAAGATTCTGAGTCAGCATCTACATCACCTCTTAGAGGTTCTGACTCTTCATTCAAATGACTTGAACCCTTCTCACGTCTTGACACTAATCCATCTCGCTGTGAATGGAAAAACCTGGGGTCTGAATCATAAGGCAAGGGCCTTGGAGGAGAGCGGTACATGTCAGATAGAGAATTATCAAGTGAAGCTGTAGAAGTCATAGATGCTGTGCCCTGTAAAGATGAAGGAATCGCGTGTGGTTCCCCTCTACGGAAT
>Ga0099823_1003840_pt1 | contig 14470 bp, 4 predicted proteins | sample CowpearedBW_FD_76831 | JGI IMG/M metagenome (GOLD analysis project Ga0099823, IMG submission 76831) | Root nodule microbial communities of legume samples collected from California, USA - Cow pea red BW | ecosystem: Host-associated > Plants > Roots > Nodule | place: USA: California | collected...
CTATTGCCTTGACCATATGGAATGTTTTGAAAGGTTTTGAGATTTTGAATGTTGATAATGTGTGGAAGAATAGTTATTTGGGCATAATCATATCTTTGGGCGCCATTATTGTCGTTTTGGAGGTCATAACATGGATTTGGATTTGCGATGAGGAGACAACTACAGACTCTTAGGATCATGCTAACATTGATCAACTAGAGACATCGACTAGATAGTAGATAGTATATTCTATTTGAGTATTTTCAGAATTTTCAATAAGAGAATAGTTTCAAAACATATATATAATTTTTTTTAAATGACATTATCTTATATATCTTTCAAGCAACTTATATTATAATATCTACTTTATATTTATAACAACATACGAAGAATATACGAAGAAATTTTCTCTTTTGTATTCACATTTCATAATATCAATTATACCTTTAATAATATAATTATTTATTAAATTTTTTAAAATTAACGGTTATTTTTATCTATTTTTTATAAAACTGTTTATCTTTTTTTCTTTTTTTTATTCATCAACAATTAATTTCTCTATTCATTTCACTTTATTTTTAATAAATATAAATTTATTTTATATATTAACTTAATAACATTACACTATTATCACCTATTAACATACTATCATTCATATTTAAAATAAATAGGAGAATTAAAATAATTTTTTTAAATAATTTGTAAATCATATTTTCTTTAAATAAAAAAAAGTAATAAAACCTTGAATATATATTTCTTAATTATTATAATATTTTAGGGTCTTAAACTCTACACAAACTTATTTGTTTGAAAATCTTACTTAAGTTTTTTTTTTTAATTATTAACTTCCACAATATTTATTTATATTTTAATTAATTTATTAATTATATGGAATTGTAAACATTAGTGCATATTTGCATTATCCTCCACTATTACATTTTTCCAAATTATTCATTTAAAATTTTGGTTGACTATAATCTATTTTATTCATGATTTTGTAAAAATAGGAGAATTAAAGGAGATTCTCTTTTTAAAATCCACGTACTTCTTTTTATGGATAAGTGTGTATATACATAAACATTATCTCTCTTCATTTTTCTTTTTTATGATTTTTTTCATGATCTGATTTAGTTTTGATTAAATTTAAGAACAAAATCCTATCCAAAATTAAAATTTTAAAATTTAATTAAATTCACAATAAAATTGTAATTGGAAAAATATTTCTTTGGTAAATATAATATTCCTTGAGTTTTAAATTTTATATTTTTAAAAAGATAAAAAAATAAAAAAAATGACATATTTTAAATTAAAAAATACGATACCTTAACTATGATTTGAAGTTGCATGCATATTAATGATTTATCTGATGAAAATATATTTTGAATAAAACCCTTTTTATAGCTAAACATGTTATCAATTCAATAGTTATAAATAAAAAATAAAAGTATAACATAAACGATATACCATCAAACTCATTTCTAATAACCTTAACATATACGGGAATACGATAATTTAACGAAGTTATTTTTTATAAAGTTTAACAAACTACCTTTTTAAATAAAAAGTTACCATTTTATTTTTTTATTTTAGTTAAAAGATAAAAAAAATTAATCTATTCTAATCCCAGTTATAAAATTTTTGTCAAGTTTATAAAAACAAATTGTCAAAAGATAATTTTCCTTAAAATAACTACCGTTTTAAAATTTTACCTTAAAATAAAAATGTATTTATACACAGTCAGAAGATTCAAATATTTGTATTTACCTTGATTATCAATAAAAATCCTTACAAATCCCTAAAAAAGAAAATTATAATTATCTAATCCAAGGATTCACAAAAATTCAAAAGTATTTTCAGATTTTCCAAATATATTATTTATTATTCTTTTCAAGATCTCAAACAAACCAATGATAAATTTAGGTTGACTCCTCTTCTCCCAAAATGTATGTTCTTCACAATATTTACAAAAATTAATTAAAAATATTTAAATTTATAAAGAAAATTTTAATTTAATTCTATCAGTTTTATTTTTGATAGGAAAAATACATAAACAATATGATAGTGCAACCGCCAAAATCAAACCACAAATATTTAAAAATATAAAATTTTTAATACTTAACATATTTTTTTTAATAATAACTTAATTAATATTGTAACATTTCATCTTTAGTACGTAGTATAAAACTAATAAAATAAGACATTTCATAATAATATTTAAAGACAGATTAACAAAATAAAAAATATATTAATACAATTCTTTAAGGGTTCATACTATAAAAATATATCATTTATATAACAACACCAAACCTTTAAATGTATTCCTATATTGAACATACTAACCACTTATACATCTAGTGCAATCTCACAACTCTAATTATGGACTTCTCATCTCTCAAAATTGTCTATAAACCTACATCTTCATCTACTCCCACTCAAAATGGTGATCATCACAAAAGAAGAAAAAAATACAAGACCACACAAAATGCAATGGTAAGCTAGTATACAAAAGAGTTATCATAAGACAATTAAAACATATCAATTATAAGTCACTCATAAACAAATTTCCATAATTCACATAATTGCATACAGACAGTTCACACTAAACTCAATTATCCGAATAGATGCATTTGAAATCGAAATCATTGAACTTGCACTTGTGGTGACCTCTACCGTTCTACAAAGCCACTGTCAATGAATTTCATCCTACCACACACAAGATTAATCCATGATCATCTAAGACCATTATCTTGCCTTAAACTAGGACCTTCTCCTACTCTCACCGCATGAACCATTCTATTTTATTTGAGTGTGAATGATCATTAGAGTTTCAAGATGTCACCTTACTTGAATTCATAGTTCAATGCATACACTAAAATAACACCACCATAAAATCTCCCCACGAGACCGATGAAATTACGTCAAACACATACAATGCTTGTATATACATATTCATAAACTCATTATCATCACAGTTTCACAACAATACTTTCACATTCATATACATCCTCAATCATATTTTCATATTCACATATCATTAATTTCATCTCAAATTCCAGAAATAAAACAATCACATATTTTGCAACAACATACCAAGTCAACTCTCAAAATACCAACATCATTCATGCATACATGTTTTTAAAATTAACTGAAAAAATCACAGGTTAAAAATAGGGAATTAAAACTCTGAAGCATTCTCGCTTCAGCTAGAAATTCTAGCTCGAGCGATAGGACTCTCACTTAAGCTAAAGATTCTTACTTAAGCTAAAATTAAACACAAGTAAAAAGAGTTTCAGTGACTTTGTCGCCTAAGCTAGAAATTATTGCTTGAGCGACAAGGCTCTCGCTTAAGCTAAAGATTCTCGTGTAAGCTAAAATTAAACAGAAACAAAAAGAGTTCCAGTTAAGCTAGAAATTCTCGCTTAAGCAACAAAAGCTCTCGCTTAAGCTAAAATAGCAAATTTTCACCTATTCTCAACACACAAAACCAGAAAACACAAACCACCACAATTCACATGAACTCATCGATTCAACACATCAAAACACAACTAATGACCAAGATAGGCGGTTCATTTCAAATTTTCAACAAAACCTAGTTACCTTTACCTTGTGGTGCACAACAAAGATTTCCCCTCTCCCAAAAAGCTCTAACATCAAAAACCCATAGGAGACTTCTAGAACACACAAAGAGCATGGATTAGAGACTCATTCTGTTCTTTGGAATCACACTTAAAAGAAAATTCTTCAAGAGACTTAAAAGAGCACATGGGAAAAAAAAATTCTTATATGTGTGAACCAAAACAGCAAGGGAAAAAAAGGAACCGTCAATTACCTCTGAATGGGACTGAGTAGCAAGGAGTTTAGGAGCTTCTCCTTTTGATTGAGTACAACTCCTGGGTAAAGAAGAATGAGAGAAAATTTTGAGATACCGAAGAGGAAGGAAAAGGGAAAGAAGGGAGGTTAGAACATAGAAGAAAGTAAGTTTTGGTAGTAATAACTTTGTGAAGAAGGAGATGAGTTTTACAAATATTATATTAATTTATAAGAAATTTAAATATTATTTAAGCCTTTGTTTGATGCTAGTAGGTAGATTTTTTACACTAGCTTGATTTTTTCAATTCTATTCAACATTTAGCATCCTATAAAATTCTGTAGTCAAACTCTTTCATTTTAAAATGAGCATTCCAAGATCGAAGTTAAATAAAATAAATAGAACTGGTTTGACAAAAATCATGCATTCATATATATGTTCGAAATATGCATTAATAGTGCTTTTCCTACTTCAATTAATTATTTCTTTTGTATTTAAAACTTGTAAATGAAGAAACATATTTGGGCCATGTTCGTAAAAGGTTGTATAGAAAGCCATAGGGTATTTTTTCCTGCACCTTCATACTTTCTTCCTGCACCTGCATAAGTAATGTGAAAGGACAAATTTGTCCTCATCTTTTTCCTCCACCTTCCCATCATCTCATTTTCTTTCTCTACCTAGAATATAAATTTATATCCAAATTATACTATCCAATATGAAAAATAAAAATATACATTTTGGTTTATATAATACAAAATATAAAATAAAAATATCTTGACAAAAAAATCTATTCAAGATTGTATAATCTGTACTTTAGAAAGATAAAATTCGAATTTTATAAATATATGGTGGTGTAGGAAGAAACTATGAAGGTGCAGGAAGAAATGGCCGAAGCCCTATTGGATGGGCTTTCGGGCTGTGATCCATAATCTAAAAAATCAGAAAAGAAAATAAATTGTGGATAATTCTATGAGAAGTGTCGGAACACAACCTTCCATAGAGCTAGATACTAGTTCGTTCATTCAGAGTGAGATAGAATTGTTGAAGAGCTTCAATGGCGGTTTCTTCTCTCTCTGTTACTCCTCTTTCTCTCTCCAATTCTTCCCCCTCTCTATCTTCGAAGCTAAAGTCTCCATCTTTGTGCCTTTTCTCGGGTAACTCCTTGAGAGTCACATGCCCCAAACCTCTGCACTCATCAACTGTGGTTCATGTTGCTCCGGAAGTGTTGGACTCTTCCCCTGATCCCTTGGACCCACCTCCAGAAACCCTTGATGATGACTCTGAACCCACCACTTATCAGGTTTGTGGGTGTGTGGTTTGGTATTTCTTCATTGGGTGATGCATTACTATGAATTTTCCAATTGCTTCATTAATTGTGTTTCTAGAATGTACTAATTCAGCATGTGTGTTATTTATCTGTTAAGCAATGCTCATTGTATTTGTTGATAGTGTAAGATTTGGGGAGATAAGATGAAATGAATAATGTAAATTACGACAATGTTATTGTTTTTGTCTTTCGCAATGTCATAACTTGTTTTTTTGGAGATTTAGGAAGTATAATGGCACTGGCTTTAATGTTACTATGGTTTAGCTTGTGTAGTAGTTTTCCTTACACATGTTGAGTATTGCTGAAGGAAAAAGAGGGAGGAAAGTTTGAAATTTAAATTGAAGAAAAAATCGGTGGGGAAAAAAAAATGAATATTTGTTTGTTCAAGTTGATTATTGTTCTCCCCTTGATTTCCACTTTCCCTTTAACTGAACAAAGGAAACTTCACTGTTATCTGTTTTATTTCTGCTGTAATGTCTTTCCTCCCATCCAAACATATCATTAATGTTATGTTTTGAGCTCATTAGTGAAGTGGAGGGGTTTAGATCTTAGATGGCATGGTACAGTTGGTATCCTTGTTAATGCAATATTTTGGCGTTTTAGGTTGGTGACTTGGGGACTCCGAGCACTTCGGCAATTAGCATTGGCGCTGATGCAGATGCAGTATGTTGATCATTTCCTCATTTCCAGTTGCTATTTAATATTTGTTTCATTTCGGGTTTTGTTCTATCTTGTACATGCGATGCTCAAATTTCAAGTGAATTTATCCAGTAAAAATCGTTGAAGAATCATAATAAGAAATGATTGAACATTTTAATTTGTGAATAGTGTTTGGTAAATCAGGTAAGAGGTTAAATGAGTTGTATTTGATGGTAGCCAGTTAGTATGTTTCATGAATATATTTGAAAGTTTATTAAAATCACATGATTGCACTTTCCATAATTTGAATTGCATAGTTTGATTCAATTCAGCAACCTAGCAATTTATATCATGTGATGAATCACTTATTGCTTTGAAACTGAAAACTGTAGAGGTAGAAATTTCTAGATAATGGATTTTAAATTTAACTTAATCTCAAAATACTAACTTATTTGATAAGATTTGCACTCACTTATATGTCATGATTTAGTCATAATATTAGTCGATGTGAGATCTTCAACACATTTTATATCCACAAACAATGTAGAGTAGTACATGTAGGATGAACTATTAGTTTGCGGGAACTCATAAAGAATCAACACTATTGAGTTTCAATTATGAATTTTTGGCTTTTGTGCTCTAGTACCATTACAATTTACTTGTCCGTAGTGATGTATGCAGGGTTCTGGCATTTTAAGTGTCGGTGAATGTGTACGTTCTAAACTGAGAAAAAGTTACTATTTGCGTTTCAAAAACCAAGTATTCTCTGTATAGTCATTCTTTGACGGGTATGTTGATGAATATTAGTGTTGTATATATCATTCTATATGAAGCCATTTCGTATTCCATGATGCGTGATGGCCTATTAGTGTTGTATCCTCACCCCTAATTCATCAAAAGTGGGCCTAGCTCTGCATGATATAGAGGCCCCAATGATTTTAGCTTGTAAAAAATGGCAATCAAATTCAGAGAGGGCCTGGTAACTATTGAGAAGTTCCATTTGCCTATCTCAACGGGTTGCAATTAGTATATATGTTAGGCAACTTCCTTTTATGTCTGCTGGTTTTAAGATGTAATCTGACATTAATGTCCTTAGACTACAGCCCTAGGAAGTTGTCCAAGTGGTGCAAATGTTTCCTTCATGAAGAATTTGGCTAAACGTGGTGTCTCATATCTTGTTTGTCACATACCGGATGTTCTCTACAAATTTGTTGTAGTTTGTTTTGTTGGACAGTTGGTTGTTGAATGTAGAGAAAGGTAAAGGCAGCATTAGAACCTGTTAGGAACTCCTATATGGATAATGGAAAAAGAGGTCTTACATTGGCTATTAAAAATTTGTATTGGTAGCAGCTAATGTGGAAAGAATTATGTTAGAGGCTGTGTGGAATATATATACAGAATGAAGTAAATGAGTGAGGTTGGCAATCATTTGGGGTAATTTTGGGATGGCTGTTGCCAGTGTTGAGAAATTTCCTCTCATTGGTTGTCATTCTTAATTCCTATACTTTGTACCTGTTGTTCTAATCTGAGCGCTATTCCCTGAGTAAATTCTCTATTTGTGTCCATAGTAAATTCAGTTCCCATCAAAATGACTCTTATCAACTATCTGTTTTCAACTGTTTTAGTTGTCAAAATTAGGTATTATGATTTCTTATTTCATGATATTATAATCATGAATTTTTACAATAAAAAAAAATTAAGCTCTCACTCAGCATGTCTAACTGCATTTTAACATCGTGAAACATACTGTGATTCTTTACTGTATACTGATCACTTTGATAATATTTATAGTTGAGCATTATGGAATTAGATGGTCGCTGCATTGGAAACTAATATTCTCTAATCACTGTTCTTAAGGATGTATTTAGAAATCTTCCATAGTTTATAAATAGTTTAATTCTTTCTGTACTACACTTTTCATGTAGTAAAAACCTATTTTTTTATTTTTATTTTTTGCGGTAAGTAATGTAGCATAGGCTGCTAATAACAGTTAGATTATTTATATTTTCTAGTTCTTCATGGATGAGAGGGGTTTTGTATGGCAATTCTACTATTTGGGGCTTTGAATTAATGTTGAACTAAGCGTGCTGTTAGCTTATTTTTCATAAGTTCCTTTGTGAAGTTATCTGTAAGTTCAGTTGAAAGGTCCAAAAGTAACTCAATGGTATGAGATTTTGAGTATTAAACCATTGATTTGTTTTTCTTTACTCTAACCAGAAATTATAATAAACATTTCATGAGATGTCTTTCTTTTTTGATGTACTGTCATAAAATTAAATCCTCGGATAATATTTTCTTGTTCCTATTCTTAGATGGCGCCGAAGCAGAAGATCAGAATCAAGCTTAGATCTTACTGGGTGCCTTTGATAGAGGATTCCTGCAAGCAGATATTAGATGCAGCAAGGACTACCAATGCAAAAACGATGGGACCCGTGCCATTGCCAACCAAGAGGCGAGTCTACTGTGTTCTTAAATCCCCTCACGTACACAAGGATGCTCGGTTCCATTTCGAGATCAGAACTCACCAGCGTCTCATTGATATTCTGTATCCTACTGCTCAAACAATAGATTCTCTTATGCAACTAGATCTTCCTGCTGGTGTTGATGTTGAGGTCAAGCTCTAGAGATATTATCTTCTTAGGTTGCTAACTATCTTGAATTTGAGGGAAGTTAAACTTGTTATCAATAGCCAAGTACATTAGTAGATATCATGTATTTCGCTGCCTGAACTTTACTTGTGTGGACGATGCAAAATATCCCTTTGTTTGCTTCACCTTCTGTCTTCAACAAGGTTTTCATTTAGTCTATCCCTGAGTTTCTGTTATTGCACAGATATGTGTATATCATATTCAATGTTATGTAATTCTGATATGTCACGGCACAATGTTTTATTTTTCCTGTTTAGTTATGCATAAGAATTTTTCTTTTGATTGATTTCAAAGTTGAATAAGATGTCGTTCTTGTAGGTTTTAATCAAGGGACGGAATTGTTGAGGGTGTGATTGATTCGAGAGACCCTTTTCTTGTTAACTATTTTCACAAATAATTAAGCAAATGTTTCTTTGTTTTCATTTTATTTCATATAGTTCAAATAAATGGTGAAAAATAACAAAAGGGTGTTACTGTTTACTGTTCAAATGTTTTTGTTCCTCTCCTCCTTTACATATTGCCAAATATGTTTAAAACCAGTAAAGATCATACTATCACCTTAAATTGAAGAAATAAGAATCATACACTGAAAATGTTCTCAGTTATGAAGTTGCAGCTCTATCTGACATTATTTTTAATGTATATTCATTGCAGTGTCAGAAGTGTTTTAACCTTTCATGCTGTATGCACTGAAAATAGTGTCAGTTCTGAACACATTTGAACTCAGTAGCATCAGTTTCTTTTGTTCATTGTGGAGGGAACTTGCAGATTGTTGTTAACTAGGAAGTTGGCATATATGGCTCAACCATTTTTATATGTTCAAGTTGAATCCATATTTAATTATGTGGAATTGGTCCACGTCCACTTGAAAATCTAGTAGCTAACGAAAGTGCTTTGGGATATTTGCATATAATACAATATGAAAAGTGCTTTGCGGATATTTATTCATTTATTTATTTAGTTTGCTTTATCCTTTAGTTTTCTTACTCTCTTTTTTTTTTTGTACTTGCTCAATTATTCTTTAGTTGCTTGTGGAAGTGTGGAACCAATGTCAACCGTACCAATCATATCCCTCTCGCTTCTTTTATTTTTGTCCTTCTGATAATGCACATTTGAACATGGATCTTGTGGAGAACATCATTTTCAAAAGAACTTGTGGATTGACCAAGTCAAACATCCAGTTCATAGTTTGGTTTTATGCTTGTTAACAACATTCATAACAATTCAATATTTCTTTTTATACCTTTACTATATGTTGGCTTACTACTTGCATCATTGTTCTTACAATAGGCAAAAATGGTGATACGATCACACTATCATACAGAGCTAAGTGTGGCTGTAATTCAAATTACTAAATCACATTGTAGATTCATACATTACAATATAAAGGAAACACAAAATAAAAAATTAGTTAATTCAGCTCAAATCAGATTGACATGGTTCAATCTACCTTGACCGTGATTATTAAGATTTGATCAAACTTAACTTCTTCTTTATTTTTTACAAGATTTTGACTCGGCTTAGATTAGATCTTGTTAAGAGTGTTTTCTAAGTCTGAGCTAATCTAGCTTAACTTGGATTTAACCCAAATAAATTTGTCTTGATCTAATTTAATTTGAATCTAATTTTATTTGACTTGATTTTAATATGGACTGATTATAGTTTCTTTTTGTTAATTAATCTAATTTTGCAAAACTTGGATCTAACTTGACTTTACTTAATTAAGCCTAATAAGTATGATTCAACCTAATATTTTATAAATTGAAATGATCTAAACACACATTGATTTTGAATTTTCAAAATCCAAACATTTATCTAATCTATATCAAATTCAAATCTAATTAAATGAAGCAAACTCAATATCTAAAACTATGGGTTTGGATTTAAGATAAACCTATTTAAACAGATTTAAAATAATATGAATTTAAACCATTATAGATAAATTAAGAATTTTAATTTTTTATCACCCTTAAAAAATATAAATAGAAAAAAAAAGCCTTCTATTCCATCTACTCTTAGAAAAAAGGTCCAATAAGGACCATTGTCTACTATGAATGATCAATCTAGCGTGACAATCTTGTAATTTATTCTAACATAGATATTTCTAAGCAACAGAAGAATAAAAACTCATAATCTAATCGAACACTGTTGGAATCAGTTGAATTTAGTAATGGTTCTAATGGGTATTGAGCAGATAAGTTCACAGCCGTATTTCATACCTGGTAAAACTGCAATTTAGTTAATGAATTAATTAAACAGATTCTCGCATAAAATTTGTGAGGAACAATGATGAAGTATGAATCATTTGATTGGTGAATAATACATTATTACACGTATCCTTATGCATATATAAGTTATTTGTAATTCTACGGAACCGCTTCATAAATTAGAACCAAAAACACCAAATCACAATTATAAGAATTTTGACAAGAGAATGGTTGTCTGGGATCACATCACGGCATATATGACATATTTAGCAAAACATTTAAAGGGTAGGCAGAGATTTAGTCCAGAATAGGGAGTGAACCAAATCCTAAAAGTTGGATTGTGTGGCTACCAAATTGCTATGTTCTCTTGAGTGTGCAACTTGCTAGATTAGCATCTTCAATAATTCAGACACAGTTTCATGGCTAGATATGAGATATGGTGATAAACAAGTTCTCAATTTGTCTTATCTTTTCCTAGGCCTGTCTCATAAATGGCTAAATTGCACTTCTCCCTTCAAAAAAAAGGGAGGATTTATGTATGGAACCTATTGTTGCATATGATGGAATAGTCCATTTAACAACAATTTTATCTCAATGTCGTCTTTCACTTCAATTCTTTTAGTGATTTGTGTTAAAGAAATGGTCTTTTAAGTCTTGCTTTTAAAGTAAGGTTTGCACTTACATATATAACGGATGGAACAATAGACCTAACAAATATCAAATTTTGTTAGGATAGACTCTAACCATAATTATAATACTATCACAAAATCGGTTTGTAAGGTGAGATTTGCACTCATATATATACTATAAATTCGTTCTATTTCTAGTCGGTGTGGGAGGGATCTCCAACAATGTGAAATTATTAAACATATTACAACAATATCTGTTAACAAACAAATATAAGTTTAAGTCCTACATTAAATAAAAATAAAAAAGTTAAACACTATATAAAAAAACTTATAAATTCATTGTTTTAAATATTTTTTTATTGAAGGTAATGCCAATTTCTTATATATAAGTTATGTTATTATTTATTTTTTTATGTGTAAGTTAGATTCTTGATTTATTATTATTTATTATTTAAAGTTTGTCATATTCAAATTGTAATTTATAGATTTATCGAAAAAGTAAAAAGAAAAAGAAAAATCTTTTTTGGATATGATGTTCAAGCTTTCTCGATTAAAGAAGTACTTTAACATAATATGAAACATAAATTTGGTTAAAAGAAAGTTGCTGATTTGAGTGTTTTCTTAAAGCAAGTAACAAATAATTACATCTATAAATGATCTATACTTTCTCTACTTTTGCTTGCAAACATATTCTCGCACTACTCAATTGCAATGTGTTCAAAGCATTGTATTCGGATTCTTTTCATGCTGAAAAATACTACTTAATCTAATTGGAGATTATAAAATTTTGTTCTCAAAAATTATTTTGGTCCTCCACTTCTGTTAAAGTTTCACCAATGATCTTATGTGAAATCACTGTGCTGTGTATTGTGGTTCAGGTTTTATTATTATAATGTAACTGTTTGAGATAATGTTTTGTTTCATTCTTGTAAGAAAAGTTGATATGTGTCTATCCTTTAAAAAATATGCGTTTTAAAGAGCTCTTCATTGTGGTTCACTTTATAGTTTTCTTTTGTTGTTGAAATATTTCAAACTTGGCATATTTCAGAAGCATATACCTCTGCACTGGTCCACTCTAAGCATAAAAACAAATGACAGAGAATCTAAGGGAAATGTTTTGTTTCTTTATTGTAGGTAATTCCAAAGCTTTAGCAGAAAACATAGGCATGCTCACTTTGTTTTCAAATATTTTCAGATATTCTCTGCTATAAATTTTACTCAAAGTATAGCACACAAATTACTATTGCATTATAAGTTCTGTATTGTAATGATAGAAGAAAATAGTTCCAATTTAAATAGGAGAAAAATAAAATAAATCAATTTATTTAACTCGACAAAATAAAATAGGATTAAATATATTTTTGATAAGTTGAAATTAATTTATCTTTGAAACTTTGGTTCAATTTAGTTTACAAATTTTGTAAATGTATGAATTTTTTAGTCCAAATTTTGTTAAGCTTATTTAATATTTCAAATACGTTTTATGTTTACGATAATATTTGAGTTGTTTACCCTATTTAAAATATTTATGTTTCAATGTTAGCAATCTGTGAAACATAAAATAAACTTAATCAAAATTGATAAAAATAATTAAATTCACATACTTTTAGAGATGACAAACTAAATTAATCCAAAATTTAAAAAAAAACTAATTTTAATTTTGATAAAAGTTAAATAGATAAAAACATATTTAATCCAATAAAATACTATAAGTTTATAAACCTGAAATAAGACATTATTTTAAATACACTAGACCATGTTAGCAATTTAGCAATTTAATTAATTAAAATTGATTGTGCTATTTTCTGTTAGTAAAATTTGTTTCCATCATTTACCACTTATTAAATGATGCTATAAGAGACAGAATCTCATGAGACCAAAATATTAAATGATAACAATATAACTATTATTTACTTTTTTATCCGCTAAATATTTATCTTTTTAAATACTAAATCATTTAGATACTAAATAATACAATCTGTTTTTAAAAGTGGTATTTAAAAAAAATAAAGAAAATGTTTTAAAATTATAAATACTAACAAAAATAATTCAAAATTCATAATTCAATTGAACAAATTTTAATCTATCCTAATCAATAATGCAAAGAGTTATTGAATTTAATAAAGTAAAATAAATTTAACTTAATTCAACCTAATTTTTTTTATATAAAATTGAGTGATGAATGATTGAGATTGTTGATTTGTTTAAACTTGGAGATAAAAAAATAATTTAAGAAAAGAAAAGTATTTGAAAAGGGAGGTGCATAAAGTAGAATATTTGTGACGTAATGGATTACATAACAAAGTCAAAGGATCATTGAACTTCGACGGCGGCTATTATTGACAACTCACTTTTCATTTCATTTGTTAATTATTATATTTTTTATTTTATTTTATTTTATGTGATGCCAAAAGTCATTCTCAATGTTATTTTCAAATGTTTTAGTCACTTATTTAGTTAAAAATATTGAAAGTATTGAACTCTTTTACACTTGCTATTGAATTATAAAAACTAAAGTACGTAGAATTTGTTTATTTGCTTTTTAAAAAAATAAATTATAAAGTAGTTGATTTTAGTTTATAAAAAAATAAAATTTTTAATTTTTAATTTTTTTATAAGTATTTCTGAAGAAATTTTATTTGAATAGTGTGGTTGTCATACAGATAAAGTAAAGAAATTTTTATTATTCCAATTTTAAATATTGCAGCTAGAATAATTTGGCTCTATTTGCATGTGCAAAACTTTTATATCTCATAATATCTTAAAATTAAAGTATTATAATTACAAAAGATTTAAAATGTATTTACAAGATATTATATGGTCATTCAATTAATGTAAAGTAAATATATTGATTTTTTTAAATATAATTAATCATTTTAAAAATAGTTATTTTATTATTTATGTTAAAAAATTGTTAAAAACGAAGAAAAATTAATCTCTTTTTAATATTAGTTCTTTATGTCTTTTTATTTATCCATTTCAAAATTTAAAACACGTTATAATTAAAATCTTCATTTATATTAAAATTATGCTTAACCTACCCTATTATATCCTTCAAATCGAAAAATTGGGAAGATATTTAATAATTAGATAAAAATAAGGACTAAAAAGCTCAATTACCTTGTTCTATCGGTATAAGATTTTCAAGTTAACCAATGAAATTAAAAACGACATATTAATATATATATATATATATATATATATATATATATATATATATATATATATATATA
>Ga0099823_1003845_pt1 | contig 14463 bp, 12 predicted proteins | sample CowpearedBW_FD_76831 | JGI IMG/M metagenome (GOLD analysis project Ga0099823, IMG submission 76831) | Root nodule microbial communities of legume samples collected from California, USA - Cow pea red BW | ecosystem: Host-associated > Plants > Roots > Nodule | place: USA: California | collected...
TACGGTGACACGTGAATTGATTAACTTTGCTCAGTTTTTTTCTTTGGAAGCCCACGCGCATCTCCGAGGGATGAGAATGCACACAACTACTTGGAGCCAGAAGTGTGCGCGTGAATGAGTGGGTGTGATGCTTAGCGCGTGGAGAGTAACAAGCGACGTCACGAGATAGAGTTTGGCGTAATGTCGTGTTGGACCCTTCTTTAGACCTCTTCTTCTTAAGGTATGTAGAATAAGCACGTGCCGACTTCATAATATTTAATAATAGAGATATGTTCAATGTGAACAAAATAATGTCTAACCTTGTCAAGTCACTTTATTATTAGTCACTATTTGACAAAATATAATTTTAAAAATACTTGAAAATTTATTTTTTACCAGAAAAAATTGTTTATATTATCTGTTTTATTCGATGTGTGTAACTTTTAACTAATCTTAAATTCCTAAAATATTTTTAACCGTACACGTTTTTTATATTATTTAAAAAATCATGTTTTAATTCTTTCAAATATGATTTTGATAAAATATGTATCGGTAAGGTTTTTTCTTCAAATGCACTCAATAAAGTGGTGTATCTTAGTAAAACCCTAAGACTTTAAAATTGTGTTAATCATCACAATTTCTTAAGAAAAACCGTGTTGAAAAACACTTTTTTTTTTTAATTCATACTTAGATAACTGTATATTTATTGTTAAAACTACCCATTTTAATAATTAAAAAAAAAAACTGCACGAATTTTGTGCTTTTACAAAAAGAAAAACACGATTTACATAACTGTGATTCAATGGTGGAAAGAAAAAGAAGAATTTTCATGCCAAATGCAAGTTATACATGTCCACATGTGCTATGTCATTTTGTATACAACCTATATTCCAAGAACCGATGCAAAAGTTTGGACAGAAATGTTTCATTTGTTTTACAAGGATAGTAATACCATGTTCGCTTTCTTCATTAAATAAAAGTTGCGAGAGTTAAGAAAATGATGGTGATAGATGGTGTGTGTATGATGAGAACAAGAAGTTGAAGAAAATTAGGTTTGCAAGTAGAGCCACTTGTGTTAACAAAATAGTACAAAAATGATTTGGGATCCATTCATTCAATAAAGAACAAATATACAACAATGATATTTTGACTACTAAATTTTGAGAATTTTCTTTTATAACATGATGTGTTATCTTTTAAGTAGTTTTTGAATATTAAAAATATAAAATAATAAAAAATCACTTAGAAGATAACATCTAAGGTTGTAAGAAAAAGTTTTCAAATATTAAAAAATCATTTTTCATTTAAAAGCCTAAGTAGGAATTCAAAGTGGACATTGAAAAGTGAAAATTTGTTCTTTTCTGTTTACACCATGACATTAATGATGTTTCATTAACAACCCAGAATCGTATTGGAAACAACAGACAACCAGAGTTCATTGCGTGTTGTCTTAAACTCAATAAAAATTTGTAAAAGAGTATCTTAAAAAGTCAACCTTAATCTATATACTTAATTAATGGTTGAAGAGAATCCCTGGAACTAGAGGCATTTGTGTGAAGAGAATATTGGTTGAAGAGTTCAACCTGGGTTCCAAAATTTAATGAGAACCACATCTAACAACAAATATCTAATGCAGTAGACGCAAAAAAGTGTAAATTTATCCTTTCGTGGGTTGATTCCAATCAGCAACTTGTGTACATTTTGACAACAAAATAATTCTCCTTTCGTGGCTTAAAAAAGATTTCATAAAAATATCACCTTTCCACTTGTTGGATCAAGAAATTTAGCAATTGGTGAAGTACTTTGTTAGACAATTAAATTGTCTAATAAAACTAATTAAATTGCGTAATACATTATGTACTAATTTATTAACGATTTTGTTTTTTCTAAACGATTATTATTCCTTTACCTTAAATTCAATTAAGACTGTTCTATGTTGTGTATAGACAATGCACAGTATTGATAAAACATTGTCACCATATCTTCAATATATTTTCCCATTTGAAAAATTTGTAAAGAAAATACTGAAAGTGAAAAAGGTTGTTGGTGAATAAAAACCATAAGTTCCAAAGCTTACACAGTTGGGTCAAAACACATGAATGGGTTGAGTTATATTTTCTATACCACAAACCAAACAAGAACTTGATGATGATCAACTATCCCCAAATGCAGGGAGAAGACAACATTAAAAATGTCACTGTGAATTATGACCTTTAAAAATGTGTATGGTATACAGAGAGTAACATCAAAAACACGAAACAAAAGGTTGTACATTTACCAAGATCTAAACTCACGATATACAACACTAGATACAGAACTTACAAAATGGAAATGTGAATACTAACAGGACATATTACCCTGCTGAGGATCAGATGAATATTTTGGTAGCTGATATAACACAGATGATGTCTAATTGAAAGCATTAGAGACAGAGTATAAGAAGTCCAAGAAACCTGTTCCCTTTAAAAGACCCTTACCTGTTAAGAGCTCAAAATCCAACAACAGGAGGAAACCAATAACTGCTGCTCTCCCATTTATTATTTCATTCTTCCCAGTAAAACCAAATCCCTCTTGATCCTCATCAACAACCATTCTAACCTAATCATGTCATACAAAACTAGTGAAATAAGTCAAAAGGGCAGCTATGTAATGTAATAGCATAGGTTCAGATTGATTATCAGTTTGTTATAGTTGTTACCTCTTCAACATTGACATCAGTTGCAGTTACACCAGGTTGAGCCTTCCCACTAAAGACAATTTCTGCAGAAGCATCGGTTTTTCCACCTCTCAGGCTGATGTAGATATTTTGTTCATCTGTTTTCACAGGATAGGTAAAGAGTTTCCTCAAAGCGGGTGTGAGAACTCTCAGAACAGGATTTTTTGGATACCATTCTTTGACATCTCCTGTTCGAAGATCAAATGTGCTATCAGTTGAAGGGCAAACTATGCATCCATCCTGCATAATAATTGTAACACATTCATCATAGGATTTTCAAATATGCTAAATCATTAAACTTTTAACTCAATAGCCACTGCTTCAGCATAATGCTAAAAGTGATTTTTTATTTGAAAAATAAGAAAGAAAAAAAAAAACACAACACACTGGAAACACAAAGAACTGTCTCACAATCTCATGTTTCATTTTACGATCATGCTACCAGGGCAGGGAATTGATATCCCAATTTACAAGTAGCAAGTAGTGTAGGTTATAAAAGGTTAAACTATTCATTTGGTCCCTATGATTGCCATCATTTTAAGCTTTAGTTCCTGTATGAGGAAACTATTATTTTTACTCTCTGAACAATTGTTTTTAGCGGGGAATTTTTGCATCAGTTTTTGCGATGTTACAGGGGAAATCGGGACTTAACTTCTATGAAGCCTGGTTACACAGATACGATAAGATACAAATATGGGGACAAATAAATTTTTTCAAATTTAAGACACAATACATCATGAATATGTGAACCAAAATATATAAAATAGATGCAAAATATTGATAAAGAGATGTTGACCTTTCACGTTAATTCATAACTATGATGATCACAATTTACAAAAAGAAATATGTGATCATAAAAAAATACAGTTTTTGTTTATATTAATCAACTATATCAATATAAATATTCATGGTAAAACTGAAAACAAGTATTGCTCTATATAATGTTAGGTTTACAGAGGAGGTTTTACTGGAAAGATATAACATCAATGAGACCTGAACCCAACCACATAAGACATTGACACTACTCTCAACCTAAAATCTTAAGACGATGGATTTATGAGCCTTGATCCTTAGATGATGCTCAACTTTCTCATTTTTACTCAATGTGGAACTTAGACTCACACTTAGATTCCTAATATATAATACCTTACCATTCAAGAGCATTGCTACATTACCATCTAAAGCTAATTTTTCCTTCACGTTAGAGCATCTACAATGCAAGGGTTTTTTTCTAAGAAATTCTCAAGCAATCTTATTTTACTTTAAGTGGATCCGACCATCTCACATCACTTTTAAATAACTTTTACAAGTTTTACTCCAATGGTGAGACCTCATAACATCCACACTTATTAATTTTTTATTCCCACTTCAACTTTATACAACTTAAAAAATTAATTTACTTATTCTAGTTAAATATTAATTTAATGTTGGTTTGAAGTCACGTTCACGTTGGTATTAGTTTTTTTTTTTTAACTCTTAAAAAACCCAGGTCTTAATTTTAAGCCCTGTACCATACCACATCAACGTTATACACTAAGAGCTTCTTATAAGATCTAGGTTTTAAATTTACGAGTCTTGCATTATAGATGCCTTGTTATCATCCAGAACTAAAAAAAAAACACAACTTCTAAGTTTAGTTCATCAACCAATTTAAGAAGCTCAAACCTTCATATCTCCACTAATGTTCCAAAACCTTGTCTCTCATTATTTATACAAAAATCGAAGCTTGCAGTGTCCACAAATCTAATATTCAGCCCTTTTTGAATCCATTTTGGATCTCTTCAAAGAATGAATGAAAGAGTATGTACTCCAATTTCTCTCGTGACCTAAGTACGAATATGATTGTCTCATATACTATTCAAAAGTATTCAAACCATACCTTAGGAAAAAAAAAATGGAAACCTATTTGGAACTATTTGAGGAGAATCGGTATTAGAAATGGATACTACATTTCAAATTTTGAAGAATTCGGACTTCATATATTGACTTTCATTCACGTGCAAGGACTAAAACTTATAATTTTGTCATATAAAGACTAAAACTTAAATTTTTCTAGAAATATAACTAAAACAACTTAATATGGGGGGTAACTATAATAAGGACCAAGTCAATAGTTTATAACCTTGAATATGTTACATGTAAAATAGAATCTTTATTTTTTAGGGTTAATTGGTGAGTGATGCTGATTATATTTTTCCTCTTTCCCAGGAAATTTGCATAAATTAGGAAGTGAAAGTGACCTGGGTGAGCTTGGCATTGAGCAAGCCTTCAGTGTAGGCGCCTTCAGCAGGGGACCTATTCTCAATGGCAAAAACTTGATCTTTGTACCACAGCAGCAGTATGGTCTCGCCGTCCTGAAGGATCACGCGCCGCTCCCCCCTTGGCAGCGCCGCCAGTGGAACAACCGGAACCCAGTTGTCACCGGACGCCGATGACTCTTCTGCGACAGAAACTTGGGCGGCTTTACATGTGAGTGAGGGAGCGCAAGAAGGGTAACTGTAACTGTAACTGTAACCGTAACGGCGACAGATCAGAGAGTGGCGGTGGCAGAGAAGCGGCGGTTTGGGAGGGGCGGGGAGACGGAGAATGGGGGTTTTGGAGCATGAAAGGGGGAAAGGGTTTACAGCCATGGATTTTGGGTTTGGAGAGAGAAAGTGAAATGTGTTGCAGCGTCATCGTTGCATTTGCATGTGTGGATAAGAGAGGATAATGAGGTGAGTTTATTAGCCACATCTCTTTTCTCTCAACGAACTGCACCATAACTCTCTCTCCTACAACAATGATATAATTAGAATAAATATTTCAAATTTAAAAATAGCAACAAAAGTTTATCTTCTTAAATAGCTTTAATCAATCACATTAGTGTCTTTTTTTTTGGTGTGTGGATTCAATTCAACAAGATCAAAAGAAAATTTAAAAGGAAAAACTCACAAGACATAAGCTAATACAATAAGTGACTAATAACTAATTTGAGAAGAGAAACTTTCATAAATCACAAGATTATTCTCTGGGTAACAATTAATTTTAACTTGCCACCCAAGGACAAAATATATTTTAATGCTTAATCAGTCTCCACCAAAATGTTAAAAGTGCTAGAAATAATTTGTATTGGTTTGTGTAAGTTTATTGTGAGAGTTTATTTAAGAGGATATCGGAAAAATTCGGATCGTAAACAAATGTTCATGTGTAAGATTAGAATAAGATTTTAATTCAAAATTTTAAAATAATTGATTTATGGAAATTTCATTTATATACTAATTATCTTAATTATTTCTAATTAATATAAAACTTTATTAAACAAATTAACTATATTTTTTTAAAATTTATTAAAATAAACTCTATACTTTTATAAAGTCTCATCGAGATACACTAGGTTTGATGATCAACCGTAGCAGAAGAACACAAGAGTATATATATTTATGGACCAATGATAAATTTAAATCCATAAACAACTTTTTAAAAAGATAATGTTATTTTGATATTCAACAAATTTTCACACACACTTTGTATTCACTTTTTTACTCTTTAATCTATTTTTTATAAATACAAAAGTTTAGATTTTTAATAATGTTTTATTTCTAAAAGTGGATTGTAGTAGTATTAAAAAAATTCTCGTAAGGGCAATAGTTAAGATAAGAAGTTGGTAGGTACTTCAGTGATAAACTTGTTTTCTATTTTCAACAAGGCTTAAGACAAGAACGTAGGGTTGAATATTTTAAAGGAAAAAATTTATTTAACACCGATAACTACAATTTGACAACTTACTTGAAGATAAAACAATCATAATAAAAATGAACTTGTGTAAACAAATTTGGATATCAAAATATTATCGTCCTACTTCAAATGACGAATATGGCAAACGTATGTTTATTATGTTAACGTGATTTCAGAGTCCAGAAAAAGCAAAGTGGTCCTGAAATTGAGATTGATATAACAGATATTTTGGTTTATGATCGGTGGTTGATGATGATCACTTCCTACAGCTACACCACACAATTAGATATTGATGCAGAGCCCTCATTTTAATCAAAGAAAAATGTGCAAGATATTTTCTTCCCTAATTAAATACTTTTGGCCATTTGAGAGAGAAACAAACCAAGAAACAATATAGAATCATTTATATCCGAGGAAACAACCACTAAATATTTCTGGCTAATAATAGCAGTAAGGAAAAAAGATTGTCATGTATTTTTTTTTTCCTTTAATACCAAAAAAAATAAAAAGTATGGTAAAGTATACGGACACATCACTAAATGTTTGAATCATGGTGACAAAAATTATTGTGGTTATGAAAAATCTTTTGTTTGAAGAGACATTTTGCTAAATTATTGGTGGATAAGTTTGTGTTCTGAATTAGTCTTTCTCAAAAACAATGATAGGCAATTAAGCATCAATAAGAAATAGAAATTGGATGGTAACACTATAATTAACCTAACGTCATGCATGTCCATTATTTTGATGGTATGAAAGACACACGCCACATGCATTGATGTGTGCCTATAAATACGTGGAGGAGATGTTGATTTTTTTTGTAAGAAGAGCATAACTTTGTTTGTGAATTTATGATCTCTTCTTCCACCAACTTAAAAAAAAATATATTGTTCATGAATTTGTTATTGCATGGTGCACACGAATAATAAGATAGAAAGGAAAGGTGAAGTTGTTCTCTGGTTGAAGAGTGAAAGAATAAAGATGGACAGCCTAGAAGAGAGTGTGTTTATGTTCAATGATGAAGAGTATTATTCCAATGAATCAGAGCTGCATGAAGATCTATGGTGCCAAGACAACACCCATTCCGATGGCTCACCAGATAACACTTTGTATTGGGAATCTCAGGTCTCACTGCTTCAGGTACAAATACTCTTCCTTTTTCGTTTGATTTTCGTGTTCTTAGATAGGATATCTTTAAAATATATAATGGAACAATAAATTCAACATGTAAGATGAGATTTTTAAATTTGCGTGTGAACTTTGAACAGTGAATATTGATAAAATGATTTGTTGTTGTTCAGGAAACATTGGAGCGTTACCATGTAAGTGGGTCAAAATTGAGACGAGAGGTTGGTCGAATCATAGAAGAGGTGAAGGGTTCGGATTTCTGCGGCTGCTTGAAGGCAAACCCTATGGATTGCACGAGCTGTCTGAGAAGACAAGTTGTGACGGAGCTCCGAGACAGAGGATTCAGTACAAAGCTTTGCATTTCAAAATGGGGAACGACGAAAAAGTATCCAGGAGGTTGTCACGAATATATTGAAGTGATTGCAAAGACATCAACAAGGAAGAAGCAGATTCATATACTGATAGAATTGGAATTGAGAGAGCAGTTTCAGATTGCAAAAGCGGGTGAAAATTACCAGCATCTGGTGTCGTGTTTGCCTGAGTTTTATATTGGAAAAGCGGAGAACTTATGTGCGATTGTTCGAGTAATGTGCAATGCTGCAAAGAAATCAATGAAGGAGAAGAAAATGCATGTGGGTCCGTGGAGGAAGAGTAGTTTCATGCAAATGAAGTGGTCTGGGTTCAATCAAACAACATCCTTTGAAACACATACCACATATACCCCTCAACATTCAACTCGATCTTACCTCACCATTGCAGCAGCTCCTACACCTGTGGTAGTCACCTGAGTTAATTAGTAGTAGGAGGAGCAATGTGTCATTAGATCATTCCCATTTCAGTGTCCTTTACTTTAGGTCCGAGATTATGATGTAACATAATCGCCTAGCCGTAGACTATTATAATATCATATATTCTCACTGTCCTCCTGTTCTTTCATAAATACAGTTGAGGAGAAGTGTTTATTCCGCAACTCATTGGAATATATTCATCACTAATCTGAGTTTTAATTTACTTTTTGTAAATTTTATTCAATTTCAATCACATTTTTAAAATCTGTGATAATGTTAACGTGTCTAAAAATCACAATATTATTATTCCAAAATAAACTATAAAGTGTGGTCCATCTAAGAAAACGATCCACCTATAAATAGATACATTTAATATTAAGGCAATATAATCTTTTTTTAAATCATGTGTACCACGATAAGTTTCAGTGACGTATAAAGAAATCTTGTAATGCTTAGGAGTGGAGGCAACCAACCTTCTCTTGTCCATAAGTGTTTTTCAATACTCTTCAAATGATAATAAAATTTCCTGTAATCAGTTTAACATTTCTAAATAAAATCACGAGAATAATATACATTGCTGTCATCAAATAATAAATTATGAATAGTGATATCGTAGACAGGTGAAAAAGCTTTCTTGAAAATCTTAACAGGGATTGAGCGAGTGTAATGCTATTTCTGGCATCAGACAACCATTAATTAAACTTTAAAATAAAAAGACCAAAATTTAAAAGTACTATCACGGCAATCATTAGAATCTGATTGAAATACATTTTCGAAGTACCGACTGAATATACATCCTCTTGATCCAGCAGTGGAAGACAAGTAAATCTACACTCATTTTTCTTCTTAACCTATAATTCTACGCTCATCTTCGAAAGTGGATATTTACAACTGAAGGCTGCAAGAACAAAGTCTGCTGAACGGAGAGGGCAAGGGGCAAAATTGGATGAAAAAGGAACGAAGAGATCTTTTTTGCACGACCGTCCATACTACCAGCTTCAGGACCTAATTAATGAAGATCGTTGAGTTCATGTTCAGAAAGCAGGTGAAAGTTGAGTGTAAAACTTGTTGATTTCACTCTATCACGCATACTCCATATGAGAAAACCCACATCCTATCCCTTAATTTACTTTCGAAAGTGAGGGAACCTTGTCAATTTTAAGTTTAGAAAGCAATAAAATCTTGAACAAGAGAAAAAGCGCACCTGGTTTGATCTTAAATTTGAGAGAACCTGGACGCCTCCTTGAAATGAACTTGATTGGATGGTCAGTTGACTGCCTATGTCGATCAGTTGCAGATATCAGCTGCAATGACGGGCAAGAATTAAAAATACACAAGTGAAAAAACATAAATTGTGTGGACTATAAAGGAGAGATAAAAATTAATTAAACAACGGAATTTTCTCATCTATTATTTAGCAAATCTTGCAGATAGTTGCGTATGTGCGTATGCTTAATGCGTGTATACAAGCAACCTCCTATTTCATGTCAATTTTTCTTCCCCCCAAATCCCCTTTCTCACACATAAATTAACCATAGAAAATCATTCTTGAAAAACAAAAGTAATTCAGAGTAAAATCTTGCACCTTCGGTCACCCCTCCTTTTTCAATAAAATTGCAATCTCTACATCAGTAATCAGCCGCTAAATCCATATTCAAATAACAGTATCACTTTTAAGATACTAGGTGGCAATATCAGTGTTGCAAGGGTTGGCGACATCTCACCAAAACAAACTAAGCTTCAAATTTCTTTCCACACATCTAAAAGCCTTAACATTGAAAAAATGGGCATTCAACATGATACCTTACCAAACAGGATAAAAAGAAAGGCCCTAATCAATAAGTCCAACTGATGTTATAGCCTTTATCCAAAGGAGGACCTCAATGTGATCCCCCATTCCAACAAAATTATTATTTGATAATGGTCATCTAACAGCTGGAAATCCACTTTCACAAGCATATACCCAACTTTGTCCCAAATATATAAAATTTAATTAAAAATAATTTTGGTCACTGGATGGAAAATAGAAACATCTATAGTAAACCTTGTCATCAAACCGGAAAAGAGATTGATCGAAGTATGGAGAAGGACTCTGAGACTGACAGCTGAAAGGCAAAGAGGCAAGCATCTTCTTCACAAACTGCAAAACAACACACACACACATATTCAGAGCTCATTAGCATTCCTTTATCCGGGAAGGGAGAGCAGAGGGGATACATACAACCAACAAAACCTCACTACCTGTGAAGGGTTGCTTGCCTTATCTTTTATGCTCCGTAGCTGTTCCCGTGCATGGATATTGTTTGAATGAGATGATATGAAATTCATATACATTAAATTTCTTGATGTTGCATGAAAGTGGTCACAGAACTGCTCAAACAACAGATAAAGCTCATCTGCAGAATTCTGATAAAATTTAAAACCGAGTCACTAAAAACTCCAACAGACCAACACATAGAACCCAAGAAAAAAATAGAAGAAAAAAACAAACGTACCTGATAAAATGATACGATTTCAGTTGTATCCATGTTATATACAGCAACAAATGCAGGGTGGTGATCAGCATTTCGTGACACCTGAGGCTTGAAAGCATGAAAGATTAACACATTTGTCATATTACTTCGATGGAGCTTAATGATTCAACTTGAATCTCCAGGTTGAAAATTTCTGGAATGTTTAATCAGATACACCTAAACATGAGCCCTGACCCATTTTTTACTATCTGTACCACATTTGTAACATACAAAAATTCATTCTTGGAGACACTTAACTGTAAAACGTTATAAAGTCAGTCCCTAACATGGTATGATTGCATGAGATCTCCATTACCTAGTGATAAAGAATTCCATCCTTGTTAACCAAGTCTGATAACTAAATTAAACTTTAATAGGCTGGTGAAACTATGTTTTGAGGGGGCAAGTTAAAAGAAAATTACCATTTTTGTTATCAGTGTCAAGATTTAAGCATTAATCCTTGACACATACTTTTTAACAAGATAGGTTGACCTTTACTCTACTTCAAGTAGGACGGCTGCATATGCAAGCTAAAGGAAACAACAAATGCCATATCCTTTTGATTTCATATTTGGGCTTTGGTTACTCCTCAGATTCTTAGAAGTAATTTGCTTTCTACTCAGGGAGTCTGTGAATGGTACAATAAAAATAAGGATTGCAAAGGAAAAGGCACAAAGAGAACTCACCCCTCCATCTACACTACCAAACTTGATTAGCAAATGGTGTCGGTCCAAGAATTGTACCTGCCCACGAGTTAAACAGATGTAAAGTTACATTCCTTAGTCAAATGTTCTCGAGATGATAAAGCTGTGTCAAAGTCCCTACCTTCCAGATAATCAAATCAACATAATCTTGAAAGTGGAAGTAAAACTTCTTCCTAAGCCCTTGAATCCTCTGGTAGATAGGAGGGAAATAAAAAAAATTAATTTCTAAATTATAAACAAAATTGGAAAGATACGAAGATCAAGTCATATATACACAACAGCAGCCACTGCTGCAATATGCATGCCTGGCATTTAACATTTTAGAATATTTTCTTATCCATATGCATACTCATGCTTGAAATTGTCCTAATAGTGATGGGATATGTGGAAATGCAGACAACGAAAAATTAGAGAGAAGGAATAGTGAAAGTGTTTACAGTCCAGGAATCATTAAGCATACAAGTGGTTAATAAAGTCAATAGGTTATCATTCAGTAACCACTCTTGGAACATGATTAACTGGTTGTCTGGTTAATTGTTCTTGAAATGAAAATAATTTTACCAACAATCCTTCATTGTAATTTCTCCTTTTAAAATTAATGCAAAAAGTGTGTGTATGTGTAATAATGACTGTGTCGGACAACAATTAAACAAGTGCCATGCATTCCTATTCCCACACATTTATATTCATGCGAAGACACAGAAATAGGGATGTAGAGCAACAAACAATGTTCAAATGTAAGTGACACTATATAAGATGTGAGATCTTAAAATGATTTGATATGAAGACCAAAAGGAAAGAAATTTCAGTATAAGATGGGGAGGGAGAAAACCTTCCAATATAAGCTATGAAAATTAAAGAAGGAGAATATTGTACAGCAATAAAAAGAAAATTTTGAAGACCAACCGATGTTTCATCTCTTTCTTCATTCCATAGTCCCTGGAATATGAATGAAAGCAACCGCTGTTTTATTCCACTCAGGAAAGAATTCTCTGGATTAGTCTGGCCTTGATGCATGTGATTTTCAATGTGGTTCCCAGGAAACTGGTGCTGTTTAATTTTGTCAGAAAATGCCATGCCCTGTCAGAATGATTGGTGATTGGCCTATATTTTTGTGAGTTTAGCTCTTTACATATGCCACAAAACCATCAGAATTATCAATATTGAGCTTGAATGGCTTCATAATTGATAAAGGATGATTGGGATGCAGTGACAATTAAAGATGACCACAAAATTATTAACTTGAACCACTGAAGCACAATTGAAAAACATTCCCAAGATGTTACCCATCCCAGTGATTTGAAAAAAAATCAACTGTAAAAGTATTAAAGGAAAGCCCAATGTACACGGACAAGAGTTCTCACCCAGAGCTGTGTCTAGGGAGGGTAAAAGTAGACAACCTTAACCCTACAAGCAGATATGTTGCTTCTAGGATTTGACCCCATGACCTCTAAGTAATAAGCCAGCATCCTTGTTGTCACGCCAAGTCATGCCAATGAATTGTATAAGTTTAAGTATCCTTAAAATAACTATTTTAGTTCAAGGGAGGACTCACTATTGAAGCGTAAGGGTGGCTAATGAAAGCCCCAAGAGGGAGAGGGTAAGGGAACAGAAAATGAGGTGGATTGAACTGTGAAGTTTGAACCCATGCACCCTTGTTGGATGTCCCAGTTCCACTAAATGTTACAATTTTTTTTTTCTCAAAATCCATGACGATCTATGTAATGGTCTGCTAAACAAAACGCATTAAAATAAAGTAAATGCCAAAAGCTTACTGACCTGAGCATTGGAATTGAGAAAAAGCTCATCATCTTCACGGCAGAATTCCCCAATAGCCCGTACATCAACAAGGTTACCAGCATCTCTAATCTGAAGAACATGTATAGTTTGATAGCGAAGTGATACAATTGCCAAAAGGTCATCATACAAGAAGACACCGGTATTATGGGTTAAATTAACAAAGTCGTTACAGAAGACCTTCTTGTCCAAGATCTCTCCATCTTCCAGTCTATTTCAACAGGTGAGAAATCAGGGAAACATATAAACCCAGAATGATCAGAGTATGATTGGTCTTGTTATTTTGAAGATAAAAAAAAATGAATATAAAGAATGATGAATAAGCACCTCAAGAGGTGGAAAGTTATCTTTTCAATTGAAGGAACACCATGGACAGCTCCTCCAACAGCAGGTGCATCATGAATTTGGGCCGTTGAAGTAGCAAACAGTCCAAATTGCTGGCTCTCCAAGTAAAGAAAGAAATCTTTACATATAAGCTCATTGCAAGAAGCAAGTGGTACACAATACAGTTGGGTGAAAAAACTGTCAAATCTTTTAGCTCTAGATGGCAAATCATGTTTATCACAATCTTCATCTTTGCATGAAAACGAAAGCCATCTAGGCCTATAAATGATCAGCTCCTGATAATTTCTGCTGAAACTTATAAGGTACTGTCCATCATCAGTGAATTTACGAAACGAGTGGTCTGGGCACTCAACCTCATAAATAGTGTAACTTGGCACCAAATTTTCATAGAAACACCGAGCATGGTGAACCTGCAAGAATTAAATTACACCTGCAAAAATTAAATTCGATTCAGGTTCCTTCAACAGAGGAACAAGACAACAAATTCATAAATTTCGCACTAGCATGTCCATCTGATAAAGTGAAAGCAAATTTTCCAAAATTGGCACATCATATGTATCTTTTACATTTGAAGCTTCCACTTTAAAAACATCAGGTTATACTTGACACTGCTTAACACAACTAGAATCAAATAAACGGTCCAACCTCTATAAATACAAAAAATGTAACAAAGCAAAACCTTGTTTGTGTTCCCTCACTCATGTTTTTGATAGTTCACCGGGGATGTCCACATTTCCTACAATTACAACTTACAACCCAATCATTGTACAATTTCTTCTTAA
>Ga0099823_1003847_pt1 | contig 14463 bp, 9 predicted proteins | sample CowpearedBW_FD_76831 | JGI IMG/M metagenome (GOLD analysis project Ga0099823, IMG submission 76831) | Root nodule microbial communities of legume samples collected from California, USA - Cow pea red BW | ecosystem: Host-associated > Plants > Roots > Nodule | place: USA: California | collected...
ATCACATGGGGGTACCCTTATCATATTACTTTGATTCAATTGGTCAGTCAGTACTGTTGTCAATACTGCACGAGGAAACATGCCTTTCTAGGGACAATAATTGCACCATCCCCTTTTGCTAAGAATAGGTAGACAAACCCCCCCAACCCTTCATGCCTCTTGTGTTTCCCCCTCACCTTCTTTTGTGTAGTGCTGCAAATGCAATGCAACACACTACAATCTCTGAGTGAGTGACTCATGATGAGTGATTGGGGTATAAATCCATTTCTGCAACAACACAGGTATCCCACTTCCAACACTTCCCTTCTGGGCATTTCATGCTTTCTGTTCCAACCCCAAACTAAACATACATACTTTCTCACTTTTCTTTCATTATTAATTATTAATTATTAATTCCCTCCATGGCCTAGCACTAACCTTTTCCAATTATTTTATATAATACCTCATCCTCTTTTTCCATTCCATCTAAATAATTTATTTATTTATTTATTAATTAATTAAGTAACCTCACCCGTCAATTTCCCTAACCTTGTGTTGTTTGTGCATATATCCCTATTCCCGAATTCATTCACGTTCGGTCAAATCGAATTTTAACTTTGAAAGCGGAAACATCATGAGAGGCAAACCAACACCAGCTCAACTTATTCCCTATCTACCAAACAGGAAAGAAATTCCGCAAAACCCAACAATCTTAATCTTTGCATCTCTCTCCACATTCCTTCCCAGATCAAAAATCTTCCCCATACCATACCCGTACATTTCATCCTTATTGCCCACATCCCACTTCTCCCCCACCTCCCTTCCCCCTCCCTGCATTCCACGCGCCACTCTCTCCCCCCTCCCCAACCCCTCAATTCTTTTCACATTTTTTAATATCAACCCTTGCCAAATAAAGGACAGCTCTTTTTAAAATATTACATCTTAGAATTGCACTGTGGATAAGGGAGGCGCGTTTGTCCCACGCCCCACCCCTAAAAAAGAGTAAGAAAAATACTGGAGCGATCTTGTAACACTCACTCTCAAGTAAGAAGACCCCCAAATCCCGGAAAAATAAAAATCATAAGGAAAAGCATCAACAACAGTGCCCACAATAAAAAGCTGAAAAGAGAGAGAGAAAAACAAGATCCACCTCGAACCTCTCTCCACACTCCACCCTTCGTCACCACCACCACCACTCTTTCTCTCACACCCTCTAATCGAATACTTCTCCCAAAACGAATCAAATCCCAATCTCCGCTATCTCATCCACACCCTCTCCTTAAACCGTTAAATTTTCAAACAACAGAGAAGAACACGAATTTCCTCCAATTCGAAAAATGAGGGAAGAGGATTCGAATTGGTTTTCGCGATGGGAAGAGGAGCTCCCTCCGCCAGAGGAACTCATGCCCCTATCGCAAACCCTAATCACGCCCGATCTAGCCATGGCTTTCGACATCAGAAACCCCCACACCACCACCAACCCCAACACCGCCCAACAGCATCAACACCAACAACAGCCACCGCAACAACAACAACAGCAACAACCGTCCAACCCTTCCTCGCTCCCCAACCCCCAGCAACCCACCTCCACCGAGTTTGCCGACTCCGGCGAGCTCGGCTCCGGCACCGCCGGCGAGGAGCCCGCTAGAACCCTCAAGCGCCCGCGCCTTGTGTGGACCCCGCAGCTCCATAAGCGCTTCGTCGACGCCGTCGCACACCTCGGCATAAAAAACGCCGTTCCCAAGACCATAATGCAGCTCATGAGCGTGGATGGTTTGACCCGAGAAAACGTCGCCAGCCACCTGCAGAAGTACCGTCTGTATCTCAAACGCATGCAGGGGATTTCCGCCGCCGGACCCGGTGGTCCCGGAGGCGGCGCCTCCGGCGCCGTTGCGGACCCTGCCACTGACCACCTCTTCGCCAGCTCCCCGGTGCCGGCGCATTTCCTGCACCCCGCGACGAGGCCAAATTCGGATCATTTCCTTCCCTTTGTGCCGGTGCCGGCGCTCCACCACCACCAGCAGCAACAGCAGCAGCTGGCCGCGGCGGCCCAGTACCATAGACAGGTGGGGCATTTCGGGTCGCCGCCGAACGGGCACTTCGAGAACCCGTTCATTTCTAGGCCGAATCTTCAGAGGATGGGTGGGGGTGGAGGTGGTCCCGTGCATAGCCACCACCCTGTTAGTGGGTATGTGGAGGATATGGAATCTGCTAATGCTGCCTCAGGAGGTAGAAAGGTTCTTACTCTGTTTCCGACTGGGGATGATTGATTGAATGAAGTTTGGTCATATATGATGATCATGATACGATGATATGATGATGATGATGATGATGATGGTAATAGTATGGTACTATTTGATCTTCTGGTATGTGTCACTGTGTCCTTGTTGTATTGTGAATGTGAAGTTCATGTTTTGTTAAGGTCTTAATTGGTATTTTTGTGTTAGGGTTATTGTTAATTAGTTTGGTGTTGCTAACTGGGGGTATTGGAGTCTAGAGTTTAAGTCTGCAGATTCAAAAGCTCCAGCAGTCATGATACTTCCGGTGGGTATGGTGTAATTAATTAATTACCTTGTGGGGTACCAATATCCGCGACTGCTTGGATTAACTTCTCCGTCAGCTTCAGGTGACTGACATTCATCATGATGTCACTTTTGAGCGGCAATAGTAATGTGACTGCCAATAATTCTGGGTGGCAATCAGTGGTTTCGTGGTGTTGGGGCTTCCTCTGATTCTCTGGGAATTGGTCTCTGGCTGGACGAAATCTGGAGAAAAATCTGGAAGATCACTGAATGGATGGATGTGTGTTGGTGTTCATGGAAGGATTGACAAAAGATGTCAATTTGGTATTTGTGTCTGCAGGTTGTAGTAAACACGGATTACACTTTGTAGAAACTAATGGAAGCGAAACTCAAACCCATTGGCGTGTTTGGATGTGAATGTGAATTCTTCGACTAAGTCCGGGAACCTCTATTGCGAAAGACTTGTCTCCTTGGTGTTGAGTTTGTTGTGCAGCATAGAGGTGAGTTGTACATTGTTTGATTCTATAGAAGAGTTGAATGCCTGATGTGAGGCAATCCTTTAATATTCTAATCTTACTCCCGCGTGGGGTCTATATGTTAGATGAACTCAAGTAAATCAGTTTCCATAATTTCTAGGTTTACCCTGCTTACGGAAACAATAAGTTCATGTTTACTTAATCATGTAATTCTCATTTGACTGCAATTCTCTTCTTTTCTCTTGTACCGGGACTCCTCAGGAGTCTTTTAATTTGATGATTATGTTTTAGAATCACCAGGGATGATGTTCCAACTGTTCACACTGAGATCCTTTTTTCTAGTTTTAAATGTCATGGTAAGAGGACAACTGGTGCTTTTGATCTACTAAGAAATATATACTCTGTTTTGAGTTCATTTCCTATATGATATATGTTATTATATGTGATAAACTGATGAACATAATGTGCTTGCACTAAAAAATATATGTATGCATATCATAGCTGGAGTATGAGTTGACAGCAAGGTCAAAAGAAGTCTGAAAATTAACAACCAGTGTATTCTTGGATCATCGTCTTCAGGAATCTTCCTCTATCTATCTTGTCTTAACTGCAGTTTCTAAATGTCAATTAAAAAAAGTGACCAGTTTGGTGCGGTCTACATCACTTTTTAGTTACTCAAATAACTTGTTCTTTGTATCTTCTCCAGTTTCCAGAGTTTCTTCTTGTCTTAGTAATTTTTTCTTGAAACTATTCATTTTTAGCATGACGAGATTATTTTTTTAAAAGGTTATAAACAAATTTATAGTCTGTCCTTTCAGGGCTAGCATGAATTTTAATTCCTGTTGTTATCTATTGTCTACATATTTGCTATGATGAACTCGAGCTGTAATACGAATTTCTTTCTATCTTTCATGTGAAGAAAATATCCTTGCCATCTGTAACTAAACTACTGTTTAGTTTTCCTGTTATTGGTAAACAACTTATATACATTTATGTGGCATTCTCCTGAGCCACGTATAACAATCACGGATTCTTATGGGTGACCTAAATCTTTCAGTACCCAATTCTTTTCGTACGTTGTCTAAAACATTGTCTTACCCTGTTCCGGGCTGGTTAGTTTTTCCTTTTCTGAGGAAGAAAAGAGTTATTGCAAAAATTAACTAGAGATTTTATTTCTAAAGAGAAAATAAACATCAAATCGAAGAAAAAAAAAACTGCAGTGGCACTTATTATGTGGGATAGTTTACTAGTTTATAAATGCTTTTATGACAATAATGGCATATCACTATCTCTTGTTTTCTTAGTGATCACGTTATTGTCTCTTGTTTTCTTAGGAGCTACGACAGGTACACTACACTAGGTTGTAAAAGTAAATATACGAATGAAATTTTGACATTTGGTGCAAAGCAATCGATATTTTTACCCTTGAGAGAGGAAAGTTGAGTCCTTATTCAAAGTTTGGTTTGTGGAAGAAAGCAGAGCTTGTACACACATCAGCACTCACTAAGTTTGTGCGCAGAGACTTTGTCATTTTGTCCACTTCCCACTAATCAATTGTCTGGATGGTGCATTTGGTGCCCGTCAAATCTCTTATGACTAATGTCATCCCAAGACTCAACATGAACTACATTTTTTATACATAAAAGTGTTCACAGCAACAACCATTTTAATTATTTCTTCTCAAGATAAGATAATAACCACAAAGGGAAAGACAGATCTATCCTCTTAAGCTATCACAATGAAAAAAGTGGACATAGTCAATTCTGCTTCAATTTTTTTTTTTTTGTTTGCTTCTAAATGCATATAAGAGAAACACAATGTAACATTAAAAGTAAGGATTTTTTTTCCTTTATTATTTGCAGTGGCAAAGGAATGGATTAGGTGGGTCATATGTACAGAAGAAACCAAAAAAAAAAAAAATCTTGTCTTTGTTTCCTGTATTAGTAAAATGCATTTTTGTATACACTTGACACATTTTTATTTGCACATAAAACTCACACAAGGTTTTTAGTCTTAAACAAAACTTCATTTAATTGTGGGTTAAATTTGCATCACTCAGTAGAGTTTAGGAAAACTAATTAATAGTGTGTTGAAAGAGAGAATGTTAAAAGGGAGTTCTTGATGTACAATATACATTTTCTCTATCTTTTGTGGCTTAATAGATATCTCATATTCAAAGAACATAGTTAGTTGACTTGTAAGTGGGCCAACAAAATCTTGCCCCATTGTTTGTTATTTAAGTATGGGCCACAGTGGCTCAGATTTGGGCTCGGTGACGTGAACATGATGTGGTGGATTCCAGTACAATGGGTCAAAGGAATGGAATAAAATTCAGAAAATCTTCTGTATTCTTCTTCGCTCCAATAAAGAATATGATTTTATAAATTATGTAGAATATAAGAAAGATCAACCTAAACAAAAATAATAATAGTCCAACTCACCACCTTTTTCGTTGATCTTGTTCAATTTCTTTGGTTCAGCAATCCTTATTGGTGAATAAATGACGTCTATGATTTATATAGCATATCGAAGGTTTAAATGTGTCGAGATTAATTTCATTGTTGGGGAATAAAACTTTGACCATTTTATATAAATATTTGAAATCAATTTCATCACCTTTATTTGTTAGATTTTGGTACAGAATCTACATCTTGGAAAAAAAAAAGAAATTGACAATTTAAATTATTTATTTAAATAAATCTACTCAATTTTTAGAATGTTAAATTTTACTTCATCACATGTGATTTTTTTATTTTTATATTGAAATTTCGATATTACATCTACTAAAAGTAAAATTGAAAAATTAAAAGTCTACTGAATATGACTTCATAAATAGTTTCAATATTAGACTGTGTTTCATTATTTGAAAAATAATTTAAATATTTAGTAATTCAAAATACAAAATATTAAGGTTGGTAAATTTTATAAACAATTATAATCTAATTTACTATTCTTTCCATTTCATAACAATAAAATCACTCTAATGATAAATTGTTATCATAATTAATTTAAATGGGAGAAAAAAAAATATAGAGTTTGACATTTTTTATGGAACTATTTCTATCAATTAACATCTTTAGGGGAAACAAAAAGAAGAGTTTCCGATGCAATGAATGCAGGGATAAAAAGAATCTGTTTCAAGACAGATGAGTCAAAACTGAAGCCATGGAACGCACATGCTTCTGTTCTCTGCTTTATTTAGATTTTGGACGTTTTCCTTTCTACATAAAAAAATCTTCATTCATTGTAACACAACTTTTGAATAAATTAAAAAATACACTGTGAATGAGTTTTATACAGTAATCTTAAATATAATTCAAGTGGGGTGTTACAATTTTTTTTCTCCTATTCCATATTTTCTCATTTTTTTTTAAATCAAGTTTTTTTAGTCCTTGTATTGATTTTTTCCATTCTTTTTCTATATTTACTCAAACAACTTTTCTTAATCTTAAATATTTTTCTTTTACTTTTTAATATAAGATTCATTCCTTACATCTCTAAATTGAATTTTAACCTTTTAAAACTGATAATAATTAAAAATAACATTATGTAAAAGGTTCAAATTTATATATTCACATTTGAGGGTTAACCCTAAACATGTTTCCTTTGCAAAAAAGGACACCCATTGTGAAAAATAAAATATAGTATAATATCACAATTTAAAACATAAGTAATATATACTAATTATTTTTGTTATGCATAGTAATTATGATTTATATATTAAAAATATTTATGCATTCAACTTTGAAAAAAAAAAATCTCTTCATACATCAACCTTTTATAGTCACTAATTTTTCAAACAAACTAAAATAATTGAGTTGGATTGGATCTTATAAAAAAATTGAATAACTTAGATCTAGAATGTTCAGTTGGTATTTAGAATAAACTAATCTTCCAATTTGGTTTTTTAATGCCTACCATCCAACTGGTGTCCTTATCCTTACAGGGTGGGATACAGCACAAACATGTCTTTTCTTTTTACTCCTAAAATTTAATAATAAAAACATTAATTATACTATATTTCTTTGTACCGTTTTCTTTTTTTGCAATTTTAACTTTTTATCAATGGAGACTCAATTTTAGAAAAACTAAAACAGGCATTACATTAATTAAAATAAACAATAATTCAAAAAAGCTTCACAAAATAAAATAATGAGATCAAAAGACCTACGAAAAAAATGTGAAAGAAAGAAGGTAGGAAAACAATGCTAAAAGACAAAGTAGTTCAACAAACATGTTTCCAAGTAGTAGAAAAATTTTCCAATTGATCGAAAAGTATTTGCTGAAAGTGTCCATTTGTCGAACCTTCCTAATCAATTTATCTTTCCATAACACGTTTTAATTTAAAATTTATGAAGATTAATTTAAATACTCATCCCAATAACATTCACGGGTCAAAATTAATTTTTCCAAATCTTAAAAAAACATTCTAATGCTGTGTAACCCCAAATTAGAGAAAGGTAGTTTAAAAAGCACCACAGAAACCTTATGATATAACTGTAAGTCCAGTAATGCACTACAATTCACTATTTTATAAACTGTCACACGAGAAGTACCCAACGATTTTACTATAACATCAAAACTGAAAGAAAAGACATAATACTACAACAAGGGTCTATGACAGCACTGACAAATGAAACCTAACATGAAATTCTAAAAAGCTAACATAACTTTTTTCATCCAAATTGAATATGTCACCTAATAGTTCTGCGAATAGTCAAAGCTCAAAGGCTGTTGACCAAATGGAGCCTGCAAAAACAGTAAAAAGTATGAGATGAGATGCAAAAATGACAAGTAAAAGCAGATACAGTGAAATAAAGGAAAAACATTATTGTATCCTTGTCAGAGAGTAGAACTCAAAAACAGAGCATAATTATCACACATCAGGAAAATCAACAGCACTGTTTGAGAATAAAAATGGTCTAAGAAATCTATATGCATTATGTTGCAAGAATACAAACTACAGACACACTTCAACACAAAAAGTCATTTCTAAAACCAACTTTAAGGAGTTGAGTTGAGAGCATTAACTAATGTCTACATCATTAATTAATTAAATTATTACACTTATTGCTAACATGTCTATGTAATTTTTAAAGCAAATACAGAAAACACTTGTCAAATTCAGCAGAGAATATCTTAAACTGTGAACTTTAAATCTAACTCACTTTTATAAAATGGTTTGTAAAATAAAATTTGCACCCCGTTTTATCTTTAGTTGCAACAGGGTCTCCAACATAATAAAACAAGCAAATTAAATGTTAGTTACCTGGAAAACAGCATGTCTAAATTGGTCATATGAATGTGCATACATCATAGCAGCACTAGGCCACTGTATGTAAGCACCGTCCGTAGGTGTCTGATTCAATCCTGTGGTGCAAAAATGATTCATTATGGGGGTAGAAGGAGGTATATAGCCATGTGTGGCCTGGGTTTGTGACATCTGACCCATATGATTAAATGTAGCGTCATATTGAGCAAATGAAGGTTGAACTTTTTGCAAGTTAAATGGCACCAAGTTAACAGCAGAGGTTGGAATACTCCTGGCATACCTGCACCAATAACTTAATTCAGTCTGATAAATGAACACTGAAAATTAAATCAGTACAAATAACCAAAAAACCTGAAGAAACAAAACCATCACAAGTTATATAAATTCTTAAATCCATCAAATGTGCCAGCCAAATAACAAAATTGTCATTGTTCAGTTTTAATCTTTTATTTTCAAATGCAAATTCAACTCCAATTTCTATATGTAGAGCAGAAAAATGACTATATTATCATGCATCTGCATGTAGTTAACAGGGTACAGTGACATGACTCACCTTCCATAACTACGGTCATAATCTGGATCACTACGATCCTTTTCCCTATCCCTGAAAATGGCAACTCGATTTGAACAAATATCCCTGACACTGACACATCTTTCTGAATCAGCAGCCACGGGGTTCTTGCTGGTTTCACTCTCATCCTTGGTAGTAGAAGAATTTCTCCCATCCATTGGAACCATGGATGAGATATCAGCAGAGTCAGGGATTCTAGAGCTACTAAAGATACGAGCTCGTGCTCTGTCATATTCTTCCTTCCTCTCTTCCACACTTCTTACAGGATTTCCTTTCATCCCAACTCCATTAGCATCATTCAAACTGTTCTTATTAGGCCTAGGTCTAATAACAAATTTTTTCTGCTGAGATTTATCATTTTCCAATTGCTTTGCAGGTATTTCAGATAACTTAACCATAGGATACTTGCTCTCTGGTAACTTTCTCACGAGAATTTTACTTCCCTGACCATCTAAGCCAATATCTTGAACCATTGTTTGCATGCTGTAGTGTTGAGCAACACGATGTGCAGCCAATCTGAGATAGGAAGAAGGGAAATGTGGAAACTCAAAATGCTGTTGATCAGCATTATTCATAAACCTCTGAATGTCCAGCTCCATCCGCAGAACTGAGGACAAAATCAAAGTACAAAATAATAAGAAAAATGTAAATATTTGCAAAAAATGCGATTAGAATCAACATTGGCAACGGGAAATTACGGGCAGAACATAATCATCAACGAATAAGCCATCCATTAGCCAGAAAACTCCTGATGCAACTGCGAACCACCACTCATACACTACTACTTTAAACTTGTGACAGATGAAATTTTGATCAAAGCAAGCAATAGCGCAACAACTCCATCTAAAGAGTAAGAACTAAACGCATAAAAATGCTGCAGAACAATTCAATCTATGAACTCTGGAAATTAAGCTGCTTCCCTATTTCATTCCAAATTAAAATTTTATTCCGCAGAAACATACATGCCTACACGGCCTACGATCACATCAATTTCAAGGAGAACGTAATTTTCAATAAATCCCCCAAATGACCATCCTATTCCTTAATTATTATCACAATTAAGCAGGAAACAACCACAGCCATCCCGGATCTGACTTCAATTAACCTAAACGCAACTAAAAATATCGAAAAGCACAAAGATTCTCATAGAAAACCAACACGCAAAACCCGTAAACGAAAAATTCAAAAAAGAAGACAAAGGGGTCAACGCGAAATCGAGCTAAAGCAACAATTTTGAAGCATACCCACGACGCGGAAACACAACAACAGCAGAAAAAATCCCACCCCAGAAATAAAAATTCGAAAAAAAATAAAATAAAAGGAGATAATTAAGAAAATACTAACTGGTTAGGCGGTGACGAGGGTTCTGGAGAGCCTCGACTAAAAAGGGGTCAACCATTGACTCCTTGTCTTTGAATCCAGAAACCGAATCGTTGGAGAGACAAGAGGAATCCATGGATGAGGAATTACAACGATAGTAATAATTTTAAATTAATAATAACAATAACAAATAATAATTATATGAATAATTACAATAATAATAATACAATTGCTTGTTCCTTTTTCTTTCCCTTCCTTTCCCGGGCAGAAGGTAAAGGGTAAAGAAAAGGAATAATAAGAGTCAGGAAGAGGAGAAAGAAGAAGAGACGAGGAAGAAGAAATTGTGCCTTAAAAGCATAGGAAAAAGGAAGATTGGATTACAAAACCCAACCCTTCAACTTCTTCTCTCTCTTCTCCTTCTTCCTCTTATTCTTATCTTGCTTCCACGGAACAAATAATAAATACTTCCTTCTCCAAATCTTCTTTTCATCCTTTTGTTTTTTTTAATTTTTTTTTTCCTTCTAAATGTGAACACACAAAAACCCTTACCACATTATCTCCTTTTTCATGGTTCACTTTCTACAATTCCATCCATCACAAATCATTAATTCCACACTATCTTTTTTCTTTTTTCCCCTTTTGTTTCAAAATAATATTTACTCAATCTAGTTTTATGCATTGTTCTCTTTATCAATTAATAGAAACTAGTACTAATATTAATATCATTTTCTTAATTATTTTGTCTGCTTTTCTTTACAATACTATCAAGAACATATTTAGAGGATTAGTAAGTTTCTTTAGCTTTCAAAAAATTTGAAAAACAAATATCTGTTTGACTAAAGTTGATGGTTTTTATTTCAATTTTAAACACTTGCATGCTCCATTTTTAAACTAAGAAAATACATAAATTTAGCTTTTGGTTTTAGAAAGATATTTACTCTGATTATGACTTTTTCTTTTCTCTCACTATTCATTGAACTGATTTTATTATTGGTGTTTCTATCAAACATATCATTAGACTAATAAATGTTGAAGATTTGTTTTTAAAAAGATATTTAGTCTGATTATGACATTTTTTTTCTATCACTATTCATTAAACTAATTTTATTATTGGTGTTTCTATCAAACATTTCATTAAATTAATAAATATTGAAGATTTGTTTTCAAAATATCTTTGATCTGATTATGATTTTTTTTTATATTATTATTCATTAAACTAATTTTAATATTGATGTTTCTATTAAACTAATAAATAATGATATTTGTTTTTTGTGTTTTGTGTCGATCGTGAGTGAAGTGTATAAATTTTTATTTCAAAATCAATGAAAATATATAAAATAAATCTGTGAAACTTGAAAATTAATATTTGAACTTGAAGAGATCTTCTTAGTAATGTACAAGAGATTCAAAATGAGTTTCGAACACATGAAATTAAAGTTTCCAATAATATTCTAATTCACGTAAGAAGAGGAGAATTGAGATAAGTAGGATTTGTATATTTGTTTTTATGTCTTTTGAGTGGATATATTATTTACAAGGAATGGAAAGCGATAATTAGGGAGTGAGTAGCGTATTCTTTTAGAAGTGATACATGACTACATGTTTTAAAAATATATTTGCTCTTATTATGAATTTTTTTATATCACTATTCATTAAACTAATCTTAATATTGGTGTTTCTATTAAACATATCATTAAACTAATAAATACTGAGATTTGTTTTTTGTGTTTTGTGTCAATCGTGAGCGAAGTGTATGAATTTTTATTTCAAAATCAATGAAAATATATAAAATATATCTGTAAAACTTGAAAATTAATATTTGAACTTGAAGAGATCTTCTTAGTAACATTAGTATGTACACGAGATTCAAAGTGGTTTTCAACACATGAAATTGAAGTTTCCAACAATACTCAAATTGGTGTAAGAGGAGGAGAATTGAGATAAGTAAGATTTGCATATTTGTTTTTATGGGGTCTTTTGAGTGGATGTATTATTTACAAGGAATGAAAAGCGATGATTAGGGAGTGAGTAGCGTATTCTTTTGGAAGTGATACACAGTGAATCAGTGATGGAAAGAGATGATTAGGAGGATTCATTGAAAATTCAATCCCACTATCAATGGTGAGATTAGAGGGTGACACCCTTGAATTTACCAAATTACCCTTTCATTGTTTAATTTTTGTTGTATGTGATTTAGTCTTTAAAACCAATACACATGGTTTCAGTTCACTTTTTTAATCCTATGTTAACGGTATTTTATTCAAAGATAATGTCTTTATGACTATTGCAATGACTTCACTTTTATTTGTTCTCCTTAGTATGAAAAAACAACATAATAAAAATTAGTAAGGCAAATAATAATTTATTATAGTTATAATAAAAAATTATTACTTTTAAAATTATTATTAAAAAGAAAAAAAAATTCTATGTAAATAAATTATTTTCCATCTTATATATTAAATTTATTTTCATACAAAATATATTGTATTATTCATTTTTTTTATAAATATTTTTTTTTATATTTTCAATCATTCAATAAAATTTATAAAAATAATTTTAAATCATTTATATATAATTTTATATTACATATAATAATAGGGACATTTTGGTAATATAAATTTTTTCTATTAAAAGTTTTTTTTTAATATGTCACATCAGTAAATTCAATCACAAACTTCACTTTCTAATCCACTCTAAAATCACCTATGAATCCCTTAAAAGAAACAACACGAGCTGCACCCTCTAATCCTTCTAATCTATTCCTCCTCCTCTCCTTCTAATCCTTCATCTCAAAAGAACACAACCTTAATGTTAGGAATAACGTAAGACTTGTGTGAGGTATATGATTGGGTAAATTATTTACTTTAATAGCTTTAGAAAAAAAAAATTTAATCTTGTAAGTCGTAGTTCCTCCTATTCCCTTCTTCTTATAAGTTTCCTTTTTATATCTCATCTATTTTAAAAGAATCTTAATTATGTAAGACTTGTGTGAGGTATATACGATTGGGTTAATTATTCACTTTAACTGCTTTAGAAAAAAAAATTAATATTGTAAGTTCTAGCTCATCTTCTTCCCTTTTTATTTTAAGTTTCCTTTTTATATCTCATCTCTTTTAAGAGGATATTGATTATATTTTATCATAGAAGTTATATGGTTAATAAATATTGATTTTATGGAGGTTTGATGGGTTGATTGAAATTTATATATTTCACTTGGTGTATTGTATTGAATATTTGTTAAATGTTAAATTTTGATCATTTGAGTTAGATTTGTTTAGTTTGATCTTATTTTCAATTATATGTATCAATTTTGGCATAAGAAATAAAGAGAAAACTTGAATATCAGTCAATCTCTCGCTAAGTGATATTGGTTGTGTGAAAAACTCAAAAGCACAGAGGATTGGTCGTTAAGAGAGTTAAGTCTTGTTGAGCAAGTCTCTCCTAGTGTTTGTAGTCACTAGACATGCCATATCCTCACTTAGTGAAACTATTTTATAAAATATCCAAGTGGTTATTCGTTAGGCAAGCAAAATTTTCGTTGGGCAATCCAAAATCCACTTGTTTTGCTAAGGCTTTTAGCTAAGCGAGCAAAATTCTAACAGTAAATTTAAACATGTGCTTATTTTGCTAAACGAACCAAATGATGACCGAGAGAATGTTTTATGAACTCTAGAGAAATGAGTTTAAATATTTTTAAATGTTAAAATTAGTTATCTTTTATTGTTTTTATTTTATTTGATTATTACATTACATTGGGACATTATATTAATATAATGGAAGATTTATTAGCATTTAAATTGAGATAAAATATATGTGATTGATGATATGTGATGAGTTTTGACTGAAACAAAATGTATATGTGGAATGTGCAATGATTTGAAACTCACTTGAGAATGATGAACCTTACATGAATTCGTTGTCACGTATATGTGATAATAAGTGAATTGTTGTTTGATTTAAATATTAAATATTGACACTTATGTTATAATAGAAACAACTTGCTTCACTTATGATCTAAGTTATAAAAACTAAGATATCAGGTGGTAAGAAAAATATATGGATTTCTTACACACCACAACATGTGTACATTTACGGCATAGGCTGTAATGAACTTATTCTAATTTCATGATTCATGGTTTTGCTAGTAAATTCATGTCTTTGATTGAATTATATATTACTCTCCATACTTAATATTTGTCCTTTGAAAGGTGTCACTTGATATTTCACTTATTGAATATTTTTTATGAATAAATATATGTTTGGTATATGTGATTATTATATGTTGCATTTTTTAATAAAAGTGAATTGTTGTGACTAGTTAAT
>Ga0099823_1003861_pt1 | contig 14437 bp, 6 predicted proteins | sample CowpearedBW_FD_76831 | JGI IMG/M metagenome (GOLD analysis project Ga0099823, IMG submission 76831) | Root nodule microbial communities of legume samples collected from California, USA - Cow pea red BW | ecosystem: Host-associated > Plants > Roots > Nodule | place: USA: California | collected...
CTACTCTATAACTATGAGGGTACAGGAAGCAAAATCATACGAGATTTTTGCTGGACTTCTACTTCCTACACTCCATAATTTCTTTGCCCACCTCTCAAACTTTCGAAATGATATTTTATCTTTCAGAACAGTAACTTTCAAATTACATATTACAAAAGTTTTTCGGAACAAGTTTTTTTAAATTTTCTAAATAATATTTCCGAAACGAAATTTTGAAACAAAATTTCTAGAACATGATTTCTGGAACAAAATTTTATGAAATGTGTCTCGAAATAAAATTTTCAGAATGATTTTTTTTTTTTTAATTCAAAACTCATGAAAATGTCTCACTTTATGGATTTTTCTAAATGCTCATCATACATGAAATATGTTTCGAAAAGAGCTTTCCATAACACAATAAATACATTCTAAAATAAAATTTTCTGAATGAGTTTTCTTTTTTTTTACTATTTTTTTCTTCTTCTCTTTCCGTAATGTTTTTCCTCTCTAACAGCGACGGTGGTGGAAGTGGTGGCAATGATGGTACAGTGTGGTGCAATGATGAAAGGTATTTAAGTCTTTTTCTAATATTGTGGAGTGCAATTAGTAATTAGGGGTACAGCAACTAAAAGCCTTTTTTGCTGCAAAAAATAATGATTCCACTAGAACTTATTATTAACCTTTCCTTTCTCTTACTTCTCTCACATCTTCTTAGTTTGTTCTCAAATAGTAATAAAAGGATGAAAAAAATCAAAGAAAATAATAATATAGACTAAAGTCAAAATTAGTTAACTCTAATTAAATTTTTCTTAGTGGATGAATCTCAATAAAAGACAAAGTTTAGAGATATGGTGTTTAATGATACCCATACATGCTTAGCTCAAGTAAAAATAAATGTGGAATTAAAGGGGAAGACTATGGGAAAAAGGGTTTGAACGTTGTTATTCAATCCCGAAGCATGATTATGACATTATGACAAAAACCCCATACCAATGTCAATAGGATAATGGTAGAAGAGTACCTTTTTTGCTATGGATCTTTTCACTTATTTGTTATAATTGGTTTGGTGGAAAGTTTGTTTCAGAATTATAATTCTTGAGTATGTTTTTATTAGGATGTTGAATTTATAGATGTTGAAAAGGAAACATCAAACATATTTGCAGGGAGAATGGAGTAATGTTGTTGGCCACAAATGTAGTGACTACTTATAATAATGCTTCAAATGTTGATGACAAAATTAAGAAGGTTAATTTTTTTTTTTAAATTTTTGTCAAGTTTTGTTAAATCACTCGTAATTTTGTTTTTATGTTCAAATAGATTTTAATTTTCATCTATTTTGTTTAATTTAGTCTTTTTTTTTTGCTAATACTGTTTAAATTATTAACGGCCATGAACATTTACTACCACATGTCATTTCGTGGTTTTTTTTATTTTTTAAGATTTTTTATATTTTAAAAAAAATAATTTTTTTCTAAATGTCCACGTGTCAACCAAACAACGTGTCACATGTCAGATTCAATATTTTATATTAATTGGTCCCTATATTCGTTATTTTTGTTCAATTAAGTCTCAATCTTCTTCAACATGAACCAATTTTGTACCTCTCCAAAAATTTAATTTTTATATTAAAATTCAAAATTTTTATTAATTATTTTTATATAATATATTAAAATTCACATCATTATAACTTTTATATAAAAAATAAATTTGGTTTCATCTTCGACATAACAAAATTGGGATTAAATTGAAAAAAAAATAACAAATATAAGAATCAAATTGAATATACAACATTGACTCTGACACGTAACACGTTGCTGGGTTGATACGTATACATTTAAAAAAAATTAAAAATTTTAAATAAAAAAAAATTAAAAAATATCACGAAGTGACATGTGGTGTTAGTAAAAAATTGAACAAAATTGACGAAAATTATAACCTATTTGAGTAAAAAAAATTAGGACGGATTTGACTAAACTTGATGAAAATTAAAATCAAAAAGGTATTTTAACCAATTAAAAATGGAGAATGGTAAAAAAAATTGCAAGTGAAACACTAAGGAAAGTTTGTTTAGATTTATTTTAAAATATAAAACTCCTATTACAAATTTAGTTTTAAAAAGTATTTAAGATATTAAATGAATAATATATATTTAAATTAATTTTGATCTCGACTTTTAAACAGAGTGAACTTATTAGATGTACCGAAATATTAGTAACATTAATTTATATAATGTTTAGAAATTAAAATTACACAGATATGTGATCTAAAACACACAAATTATGGCATCTAAAACATATTCAAAAGTGTCCTATAAAAGAACACTTGCAATGCTTAAAGTATCCGATAAGTGATAACTAAAACTTGAAAGGATTAAAATTAAACACCAAATTTAAAGAATCAAAAGTGTAGTCCATGCAAATATAATAAAAGTGAAAAATAACATTAGATGAGAGTGGTTAGAAGGCTATGGCCCAAATGAGGTTGTCGAAGAATCTAAGTGGAAAATTTAAGAGAAATATAAAATAATGAGAGAAGAATAATATAATATTTCTTGGTTTTGCTTAAAGAAAAAAATAATGATTCCACATTATCCTCTAACATTAATATAATAGGCACGTGTTTGGTTGCACATCTTATATCTCATTGTTTAAATCACATCAAACAAGAAAAATAATAGAGAAGTTACAAATAGTACCTTCTTTTGGAGGGTAGAGAGAGTTTTGAAACCCTAGTTTTTTAATCGTTAGAGACTTGTTTGATTTTGTGAAATTACATGTTTCAAAGTATATAAATATGTGACTAATTGATTATGTAAATTTTCCCTAGTATTGTAACATGCTCTATTAATCCATTTTTCACATTCAATCTAAATTTTGCATCACATAAAACATATTTGTTATTTTGTTAGCTTTATTAATGGAAAATACTCAAAAAATTTATTAGCTTTATTATTTTTGTTAAAATCTTTATTGTGTAAAAATTAAAATTTATATAAATAAACAACCTTTATTTATCATTTAAACAAATTAAAGAAATATTAATGGAAATTTAAAGAATTACATGTTTACATGTTAAAATTAAAATTAAAACACTACTAAAAATTCTTATATTACATGAGAATTTTCTTGTGAATTTATTAAAAAAGTTTGCAAGAAAATACTTTTTTATGCTATTTTTTCTAAGAATTTTAATTAGCAGATAATTCTTTTGTGAGTAATTATTTTTTACAAAATTTGTTACGAAAAGTGTTTTACACAAAATATTTTACAAAAAAATTGGCAGCAATTTTCTGTAATTTTTTTTTTCATAACAAAATTTATAAATATTTCCTAAAAAAAAGTAAAAACAAAATTGACATGAAATATAAATTTTTTTAACAGTGAAATACATAAAATTTTCCATTTATTATTATTTTTTTTGACTCGAAAAAATGTCATGCTTGTCCTACCTATATGAGCAATTTAAAATTTTCATTTAAAACTATTACAAGAGCAACAAAATTCAACATGTTTTTCACATCTAACCTAACTAAGAAACTAGAAGATACACATTTTTTTCTTTACACATTTAATCCTCCTAGTTGGAGGGTCACCTTGACTAAGCTTAGCCACCAACTTACTTTCTCATCATTTTCATATTATATCATATTATATTATATTATATTATATAGAGAGAGGAATCCTATGAAATTTTATATTTTTGTTTATTTATCTTTTAACTTTTGCTTCTTTTATATATATGTTTGTGTGAACCACAACTTTGTTAATGCGTTAATGCTTAAAGACATGAATGCTTCCCTACATTTATGCAATATGAATTCTTTTTCTATCTCCTCTCCACAAAATAATTTAAAAAGCACAACTTTTTCATTACTTTTCTTTTCCCTTAAACCACTCTAGATTTTTCCCAACCCCACATGGGTTGCCCAAGTTTGTGTAAAAGTTAGGTTATATTATTAATTTATTTTATTTTCTTTATAAAAAAAAAGTTTAATACAAGTTATTTAATTTTTGAAAACACAACAATATATATGATCATTAATCTATTTGCTTATAATGTTTAATATTTTTGTTTGTTATTTGACACAATATTTTAAGGCTAAAAAAATGTATTGAGAGACATGATTTTCCCAAATTTGTTACTATTAGAATGGTCAAAATTCATATAAACAAATACATATAAATAATAGAAAAATGAATTAATTCTAGAAATAAAATGTATATGGTTCACATGAGGCTTTATGGTACCTTTGGTTGGTGCAAAATGCAGGGAAAAAGTTTGCCACTGAACTTAATGGGTTAATGGGACCTATAGAGTGCATGGTATGATGGAAGGTGGAACACACACCAAAGCTTTTAACTTGTATAAAGGCTCATTCTTTTATAATCATTGCCATGAAGATAATCACACTACTTTGTCAAAGACCTTTTCTTTAGAAGTTTTTGCCAAATGAAATTTCTTACTTATTGTACCTAACTTAAAGGTTGTGGATCTGTTTTGAATTACGAGTCAAATTATATATAAAAATAGGGGGAAAAAAATCTTCGACACAAAACCATGTGACATAGTTCCTACGGATAAAATAGTTATAAATGTTAAAAATTTAAGTGTCAGTCTAAGTTTCACATTAGTTAAAAATAAGAAAATATAATACTATGTAAGAATAAAGACTCATAAACTCATTATCATAAAGTTTTAGATTGAGAGTGATGTCAATGTCTTATCTGGTTAGGCTTTGGTGTTCTATTTTTTCAGCAAAATCCTCTCTATAGATCTAACAAGTGATATCAGAGCTGATAGTAAAATCGACTTAGACGAAAATGAGTACTCATAGTTGGGAATAATAAAGAATAATAAACTTTAATATTTATAAAAAAAGTGAAGGTGGTGTAAAATGAGTATATAAATTTATTACGTGTTAAATTTAACCCACTTATATGTCATCGTGTATTTAAAGAATATTATATTTTTCTTCATAAGTTAGTGTCTTTTATTATATTGACTATAGTATATAGGCTTTTATTCGTTTCGTTATTCCTCTTAAATATTATTACCTAGATTTAGTCCATTGTAATTAAACAAGTTGAAATTTGAATCTCAACATATAAATTATCAAATTAATAAGCATAAAATTATTATTTTTTAATTAATTTGATAAAGTTAGTGTATTTCAGGATAAATACAATTAAATCAAGTAAAAGTATTTAGAATAAACGAATTCCGAATTTTTTATTTAATTGATAATGAAGGTTGAGTGTTATTTAAAAAATAATAATATAATTCAAAATCTATATAGATTTTTCGGGCCATTAATGCTATAACTAATCCTTCGGCTACGACACGCAAAGTATTAATTGAAAGTACAAAGTACTGTTTTAGCAGTTTATTTTTTTATAATTATTTTTCGATTTAAATACTTTTTTGGTATTCATTTTCGTAATGTTTATTGTGGATGATTCTCATTTTGACAGAATATTTAAATGAATTCTCATTTTTACCGAATACGTGCTACCTGTATAATGCTTCGTTAATGATTTAAATGACATTACAGAAAAAGATCAAATAAAACACGAATTGCGAAAATAAGGATTATTTAAAACATTCGATAAAAATGAGGATCATTTCAAACATTATATTAAAATGAGAATGATCCGTAACAAATATTACAAAAATGAGGACTAAGTATTTAAGTCTTATTTTTCTAATGTTAATCTGATTAAATAAATTAAAAGTTAAGATTTGAATTTTCTTTTTCAGTATTTTCTTTTCTAAATTTACTGTAACCTAAAAAAGTTCAGTTCACGTTAACAGTGAATAAAATATTATAAAGTAAGAATTAAATCATTAATATATAAAAGTTAATTTGTCTGTCATGGGACCCTGCAACCACACCGTACCTGCGTGTTCCAAACTTCATAAACCCTATCGGGGAAATAAAATATGTCATTTTAAATAGAAAAATAAATAAAGATTTAAATTGAGTAAAAAAAAAGTACTTATGACATCTTTTTACCAGTCACTTTCCCTGTCAAATTTTTTTTAATGAAATAAATTTATCCAAAACTACAAAAAATCATAATAAATTATTACTTTATTAAAAACATTTTTTTTTGTAAACCGACACAATATTTGAAAGGTTGTGTTGTGACTCTAGTTACTATGGCATCAGACATAAACCAAAAACAACTGCAACAAATAAATAAGGATAATCTATGTTGTTTAAATTTTAGAAATTAGAAATTATAAATAGTTAATATTTGATGTCATAAATATTTAATAACAAAAGTTCTCCATAAGTTCAACAAATTTGGACCAACCCAGAAGGTAGGCCCCACCAGTGGAATCAGTGCCCACCAAAAGGGTATAAATGAAAAGAGATTCACACTGGGTTAATTTTCCTTTTCTAAAAGTCAAAACCGAGAAATTTCAATGGTCTAAAATAATTAATTAACTAATTAAATAGCTTCCAGAATGGAATGTAAGTTTGGAATTTTTTAATTGATTTTTTGATATTATTTTTTGACGTTTCAAATATGTAAAATTATAAATACTATAAATGTCAAAACGTTAAGATTAGGTGAAATAAAATGTGTTGGTAAAGAAGAATATTCTATACTTTATATTAATGAAAATAAATTTTAAAAGATTGAGAAAGTGATTATATGTTGAAAGAAAAATTATAAATTGAGACAAATATTTTTCAAAGAAGATACATGAAGATTAAAAATATTAAGTTAGTTAACTTGTTTAGAAAAAATATATTAAATTATTGTTTTAATCATCTTATTTGTTAGATAATTTTAAAATAGTCCTTTAATTATTCGTTGTTTCAATTTAATCTTTATGTTTTTAACTAATAATTGAATGATTATTTTGAAATTACCTTAAAAATGAGAGGATAAAATAATAATTTAACAAAAAAATGAAAAGAGGTACAAGTGAAACTTTTATAAAATATAGTATATAATGATAGAAATAATATATGCATAAGATACAATAATACAATATATTTAAGTATGAGTTAAAAATTGTGTACCTGGAACTAATGAAGGATCCATGGAAGTACGTAGTATGAGATGTTACTGTTCTCTTTCTGATGGATATTTTCAAACGTAAGAGTATTTTACGTTGTTACCTAAAAACTGACTAATGGGTATCAGTTTTATATCCCCTCAGCAGAGACCAGGGACCTCTCAAAATGTATCTGATTATTCAAGCCCATCACAGACCGTTTATTAAACAATCCAACCCCATCACAGATCGTTCATCAGAATACCCAAAATTACATATATATATATATATATATATATATATTATCCATACAATAATTAATATTAACGAATAACTTAATTTATTATTAATGCTAATCCATAATAATAATTATATAGAGAGTAATAATTTTATATAATTTTATTATATAAAATATAACATATAAGTCACATTAAATAAAATAAACATACAAAAAATGCACATATTTAAATTGTTTAAATTTTTAATTTTAACATTCACTTTCTTCAATCATTTCTTTTCGACCAGCAGCATTGATGTTAATGTTATATATAATCTACATAATACATGTATTTCGTATTATTTTTTGTTTTCTTTTATAAAAGTAAGTATAAATGTAATGTTGTCGTATTTGAATTGTTTTAGTCATATTTCTAATTTTTAATATTTTTATAAGTTTGGTAAAATACTTGATCTACTTCAAAGTTCATTCAAGTTGATTTTTTTTCATAAGTTATTAGTCAAACTAAAATAAAAAATAAAGAATTATTTACGTTTTATTTGTATTAAATCATATTTTTTATTACATTCCTATACAAATTTTCATAAAAATGACAACTCTAAATTACATTAAGTTTTAGTTTCACGATTCAAGAAGCTTATAACATAAAAGACAAACAAAAATATTATTTATTAAGGTGTCAATATGGGCCTGGCGTGTCCCACCGATCTGTAGGCCTATAAAAATAACATGGGCGGGTCAAGACAATGAACCCGCAATGGCCCTGTCATCGAAGTCCACAGTCCGCGCGAGCTGACCTGTAAGCCCGCATAAAAAATATTTGCATTTGTGTATATGAGTTACTTTTTTTATGGACTATTGCATTAACGTTCTAAATTTTTGTATGACTGAAAAAAACAAGTATTATGTATTTTTTAATATGCTAAAATTTGAAGAATACATCTTGTATGTCAAAGTACGAATGTGAATATGATGAAAATGTTGAATTATCAACTATGATGCACATATACTGTGAAAACCCTCTCTCTGCTACCAACTTCACAGAAAGCAACACAACTCTTACCTTGCACTCTTCTCCTTCACTACTTCTTTCTCTGCCTTCTCTCTACCAGAAAACATTTTGAAATCACATCCTAAAGTATGAATTATTCTCTCTGTTACAGAATTCATACCTGAGGTTAGTTCAGAAGCACTTCCTCAAGTTGAGCCTTCCCTCCCTACGCGTAAGTCAATCTCAATTCCTCCCTTGTCTTCCAATTTTCGAATTTGGGTATTTCCATCTTTCTGGGTTGAGGTAGGGCCTGTTCTTACACTTGGCAATTGTAATTCAGCGTCTTAGGTTATGAGATTGAGGTGCCCCTTTTGTTGAAAAAAGTTCTTGCTTGTGGAAATTTCAAAGGTAAGGGGAGCTAGCCATTTTTATTCAAATTCGTATAACAATTTGTTTGATGAGTCTGAATTGCATGTTGAAGTGTTGAAATGATGTTTGAATTGCATGATTTTGGTATGGATTGATTGTGTGAAGAATCTGGGTTCTTGCATGTGGGAACAGGTTCGTAATCTGGTATTTTCGCTTGGGCGAGTGACTCTCACCTGAGCGAAAACACCAGAAAACCCATCTATGTTCCTGCGCGAAGTCTCGCCTAGGCGAGCTGAGGTCGCTTAAGCGAGAACCACCCTCGTCTAAGCGAACCCGCTTAGCCTGAGCGAGAGTTCGCCCAGGTTTTTAATTTTTGCCACTGTTAGAGCCTCGCTCAGGCAAGACTGACTCGCCTAAGCGAGACAGCCCCTTGCATAGGCTAGATTGTCTAGCTTGAGCAAGAGCTACTGCAGTGGTTTGCTTGGAGTTCTGTTTTAAAGAGTGAAGTCAGATGTAAAATTGTATTTTGTGCAATTAATCTCTTATATGTTTGAAATGTCATTATTAATGTAGTGAGTGGTGAAAATTGGATGAATATGAATTATGAGGAGTTGTGGTTGAAATAGAATTTCAAGGGAAATTCATATGAGCTTGTTAGTGTGTGTAAGGACATGAGGAATCCGTATTGATTGGTATCTTAAAACTCCAATAATCATTCACGCTCAGATAGAGCAGAATGAATTATGTCGCGAGGAGTAGCAGGAGGTCCTAGTCTTTGGACTTGATCAAGTCTTAGACGTGAAGGGGACTTACCCTGGGAGTGGTTGGGTGATAACCCCTTGTGCCCAAACTCTGTAGAGTTTGGGAACCTTCACAGGTGCAAGCCACCAAGAGCTCCAATGTCGCTTACACAATCCGGATATCAAGTCTAGAATTATATATAATTGAGCTATGTTTTTGTGAATGATAATTATGATATGAACTGTATGATTTCTCTTATTTTCAGTTAGCTCACCCTTCTTGTTTATGTATGTTTTTCCTTGTGTGCTCTCTTTTGCAATGATCACCTGCTGTTGGTGTGAGCAGAGCCGAATCCAGATGAAGATACCCCTCTCCTGAACAGGAGTTGATCGGTTGCATGGGTGTTCCGTGGTAGTTTTTGGGTTAGATACCATGGAGTTTTGAGATGTATAGATTATCTTCTTGTATACTTATGCTTGCCACCAGGAATTCATAGTATTGGTTTTGGATGACTGTATCAGCATTATATAACAATTATTTCCTACTATCTGCTTTGCTTGATCATAATATAATGTTTTATTTGGTAGTGTGAAAACTATTAAATGGGATGTTACATATACGATATGTGTATCGGATACGACACGTATCTGATACGTCGATACGTTTATTTTCAAAATAATAAGATACGATACATGATATATGAATATTGAAAAGTGTACAATAATTCTTAAACAAATATAATAATTATATGATTGTTATTGTATGAATCTAAAATTTCTAATTAGAGACCAATTATTTTGGTAATCAAAACCTCATAGCTAATGTTAGTGACCAATTAGAAACTAATTCATAATTGAAACTATTCTAAATATCAATTTAAAGACCAATTATATATTTTTTTTAAACTATTTTAGTTGTCAATTTAGTCACTATATAATGACTAATTATTTGTTGTCACTAAATTTGGTCATTTTTTCAAATATTTTCTTGTAGTATACTACAAATTTATAAATTAGATACTTCATTAATAAGTATTGATAAAATATCTTCAATTATCGGACATGATACGTGTCAGACACTGATACATGACCCAAATTGAAGTATTGGTGCATCATAGCTTGTCAATAAAAGAGAATGGGTAATATAGTAATTTTGGTAATATCTTCTTTTCTTATTATGTAATAGATTAGTCAATACAATTTTTTGTTTTTTTCCTTTTATAATTAGTCAGTATCCAATTACTTTTCCAATAAAAAAGTTTACTGGATTATTTTTTTTCAATAAACAAGTTTAACTGGTATTTAGAATAGAGAAATGTATGGCCTATTAGCTCAGTTGGTTAGAACGTTGTGCTAATAACGCGAAGGTCACAGGTTCGAGACCTGTATAGGCCATATGTTGTTTTGTATCCAATTATTTTTCCAATAAAAACGTTTATGGTTTATGGTTAGAGCAATTATTTTGGTAGTTAAAACCTTGGTAGCTAATGTTAGTGACTAATTTATAAATCAATTCATAATAGAAACTATTTTAATTATCAATTTAGAGACCAATTATAATTTTTTGAAATTATTTTAGTTGTCAATAATTTTTAGTTTTTAAATTGTAACCTAAATTGGACACTATATAGTGACTAATTATTTGTTGTCACTAAAATTGGTCATTATTCAAAGATTTTCTTGTAGTGTCCTGCAACTTTATAAATTAGATACTTCGTTGATAAGTATCATAAAATATCCTAAAGTATCGGATACAGATACGTGTCAGACATAGATACGTGACACAAGTTAAAGTATCGGTGCATCATAGATTATCAATTTATCATCCAACACCCCAAAGTCTATGCTTAATAATTTTGTGAACTTCTTAAAGTTTTCCAATTTTTTGAACATTGAAAGTTTTATCATAAGAATTTTAAAAAAATTATAATTTAAAAAAAAATTGTGGGCTGGCCCGCACTTATGCGGGGTGGACTTTTCAACCCGCGTTGAAAATGCGGGGCAGGGCGTTCCTAATGTGGGTCAGGCCTAAATGGGTCGGGTCAGCCCGCATTGCCACCCTTATTATTTATTAGAAAAAATTTAAATGTATTAAAAATTACTAATTATTTGTGTTGTGGTCAATTAAATTTTGAGTGTTCATTGTATTCTCGTAAGATTGTATTCAAATATATATGTATATATGGTTATTAATGACTATATAATGAAGTCTAAGTCTATGATATTTTCGGCCCTAAGTCAAAGATACTTTAAGCTCGTGTTTGACTTTTCTTATTCTCTTGTAATAGAGTGTTGTAAGGTGTAGCAAAATTCATGCTATGTAGGGTGTGGATGTACTTGGGTCAAAAGGTTGAGAATGTTTTCTATATGTTGTATAAATTTGCATATAGTGATTATTCTCTGTGGTTGTGATTTTTCTTCGTATTTGGAGTTTCCACGTTATATTCTTGTGTTCTTTGTGTTAATATGATTTCTCTGTTAATAGGGTGATTCTTGGGAGTAATGTTCTTAATTGATGATGTGTTTTTTCTCAACAATGGGATCATAGTTGTTCAGTAGGATTTTTCTTAGTATATTATGTGGTTGCAACTTAGTCTTATCTTCCATATTAGAAAATATTTAATTCCTTATTGTTGCCGAATCATCCTTAGTTGTTGAAGTTGCAATGAGAGATTTGATGGAATGATAATTGTCAGCATCATGTTGGTGCGATGGATTTGTAGTTGAGTTCTTGAATGTGCAAAGACCGTGAGTCGTGTTGGATCTGTAGTAGAGTTCGCATGTGGCGAGATGCTCCTAAATCTGCGGAGGACATCGTAGTTGGTGCTCATATGGCCCAGTGAGTGATGTACGATGGAGATATGATATGTGTTAGTCACGGTTTGTGGCATGTGCGTGGAGGAAGTGCTTTGCAATTTACATATCTGCTTCGACGAGAGTCAATAGTGGTGCTACGTCAACAAGTGTTACGTTGATGAGTGTTGTATCTCAAGCGAGGGAGTCAAATGGCACGGTAGCTGCGAAGTACGAATGTTTGATTTGTGGCTTTTCGTAAGGTTTGGTGGTTTTGCATAATGGGTTGCGGCATGGTTCCGACGAAGGGTGTATGTGGTGATTATACACGTGCATTGATTAACATTGATGGGGTGCATGAAAATTCTTGGAATGATTTAATTCGAAGTGAAAATTCTTAGGATAGTTTGATTGCAAATGGAAATTCTTGGGATAATTTGATTCCATGTGAAAATTCTCAGGACGATGATTCCAAGTGATACTCTTGATAGGAGTATGATTGCTGGTATAGGCAAATGAAGATGTGCTTATTTTAATCAGGATGGAGAATGTTGGACTGATGAAAATAATACGTCTTGGAAGGAAAGTCCCACATCGCCTAAGATAACTTAGGGGTGGTTGTTAGTGACTATATAATAGGCTCTAAGTCTATGATATTTCTCTGACCCCAAGTCAAAGACACTTTGAGGTAGTGTTTAACTTTTCTTATTCTATTGTAATAGAGAGTGTTACGATATATAGTGAAATTATAAAATTATTGCTTTGGAGGGTGTGAGTGCACTTATGGTCAAAGGGTTAAGAGTGTTTTGTGTATGTTATACAAATTTGCACATAATGATTATTCTCTACAGTTGTGGTTTTTGTCCGTATTTGGAGTTTTCACGTTATATTCTTGTGTTGTTTGTGTTAATCTTATTTATCTATTAATATAGTGATTCTTGTAGTAAAAACGATAATGATTTTAATTGACGATGTATTTTTCTCAACAATATATATATATATATATATATATATATATATATATATATATATATATATATATATATATATAAACATTTTTAATTATTTATAAAAATATAATCATTTTGATGGTTATATCTTGAATCTGAAGAAAGCTTTGTGAAACGTGATGAGCATATTGTTTTGAAAATAAAACAACTTTTTTTTTCATAAAAATTGTGAAAGATACAAAGAAACCCACTTTTAAATTGGAAGGGAAATTCCACACATAGTACTTAATGTCCAAAATCTGTCGGTTCTATAATTTTCATTAGGTTGACAATCCCACAAATACTTTTGCAACACTAAGTTGGAAAGTATAATTAAAATTCATAAATAACAATTAAAGTTCATAAATCACAATCATTCTATATTTTAATTATTTTTATTTTAAAATATTTATTACTATTTTAAGAACAATTTATTTATAAACTACCTCTCCAATATTTTATAAATCACTTAATCCAAACAAAATTACCTTTCTCGATGAAAATATATATATAAATCACTCCAATATTTTATAATTCCACCTTGTTTAACCTTAAAGATGCTAGAGTGGTGTGTGATGTTAAGGTGAACTCAATTGTAGTATTTAGGAGGTGAAATTAACCACATGTTCTTCACATGATGAGTTGGAGTGAAGTTTTCTTTGAATTGATGTGTCATGTTTAGCTAAATATATTAATTGTTAAATTGATTTATATTACTTAATATTACTCAAAAAATGCTTAAGATGGGAAATTCACTAAAAATAGGGTTGCATTTTGACCTTATTGCACTTAGGTGGTGCACAAACTTCGGTCAAAACATGAGTTAAACTGATTTTGCCTTTGACTTGAAGTAATTTGAACAGTTCTCAAAATTTATACAAAAATAACCAAAATCAGTTTTTGTTATTTCACTTTTTAGCACACAAATCGTTCAAAAGACGAACAGAGTGTTGAAAAAGGTAACATTTTTCTAGGTTTAAAAAAATACTAATGTTTCGTCGTCATTGTTTTCTTTCTTGTTGGTGATCTTTTACAGATCAAATTTCAGAATGCCATTTTAACGCTTTCACCAACCGTACCCACCAACCAGCCGTTCTCTCTCAAGTTTCTTAATGCTCCCTCTGATTCCTGTGCTTCATTGTTGAATTTCTGATTACACTTACGTAATCTCATTCTTTGTTTTATTTCGGCCAAGACATAAAAAATATTGCAAAAAAATTGAACCTTTCAATTCTCTCTCTGTCTTTCTCTGTTTCTCTCTCTTTGGATTCTGTAACAAACCAAGGCAGTGAGAAGACACGCAACACCGAATCAGAAACAGCACGAG
>Ga0099823_1003864_pt1 | contig 14435 bp, 4 predicted proteins | sample CowpearedBW_FD_76831 | JGI IMG/M metagenome (GOLD analysis project Ga0099823, IMG submission 76831) | Root nodule microbial communities of legume samples collected from California, USA - Cow pea red BW | ecosystem: Host-associated > Plants > Roots > Nodule | place: USA: California | collected...
AGCGCCTGCATCGCGAGTTCAGCCTCACTGCGAGCTACCATTGAAATCACTTGCACCTTGAAACATCATCTTGATGCTCATAGAAACCCTAATCGCGCCACCAAGCACCTACAAGGAGCAAAACGCGCAACACGTTGTGGTGGTTCTGAATCGCGCAAGAGAGGTTTGATTTGGGGATGAAGAGGAACAATGTTGCGATTCACAATTTGGGGACCTAAATCAGACATATGGCCTCGGTTCAATTAATAACCGAGGCCTAAAGTGCATATTGCCTCGGTCCTATTCCACCCGTGGCCAAAAACTCAGATATATGGCCTCGGTTCAATTAGTAACTGAGGCCTAAAGTGCATACTGCCTCGGTCCTATTCCACTCGAGGCCAAAAACTCTACTGCCAATGGCATTTTTGAAATTTTGAGGAACTCTGATGCCTTATAGGCTTCGGTTGCCTTTTGACCGAGGCAGAGAAGCTCCTATAGGCTTCGGTTGACTTTTGACCTGAGGCAAAAAAGTTCAAAAATTGCAAAAATGCCACCGCGTTCTTATAGGCTTCGGTTCTGCAATAACCGAGGCCTATAAGGTGATGTAAAAACAACAAATTGCACTAGTGATATAGTCAATCTGTTAGCAAAATCAACAAGATTATTTTTCATTCAATCTGTTGATTTCACTTAACTTAAGTAAAGTCAGTCGATTAAAAAATAAATCAACTAATTGAATATGTAACAAATAAAACTACTATAGCAAACCATTTAACATGTTAGAAACCAATTTAACAGGTTAAAAAACACCAATCAGACCCTAGACATCTATACAATACGAAATGGTCTACACTATGAGCACAAATCTTCAAGCTTTATGTTCTTCACGTGAACCTCAAATTTAACACACACACACACACACACTAGGCATGATCAACACATGAATCATCAAGTCTTCACATCGTGGTCAATTTAATAATGGCTCCATCATGTTCTATTGCAATGGCTTCATATATCTTGATCAAATCTTCAAGCACCAAATCACCAAAATCATTTGTGCTAACATACACTACTTCAAGACTTGATCACTACTAGGTTACTCATTTGCATTATCCTCTGCTCCTGTGAACACATAATCATAGCAAAAAGAAACACAATCACAAACCAGGGTAAGCTAGTATATTAAAAAAAGACACTTATAATTAAATAAATTAACTTAGAACAAGCAATCACATACAACAAATTCATTCAATCATACATCATCATCTAAACACATTAAACCAATTGCCTTTAGAGGATTTCATGTATTTAATCAGAAGTTAGAGATTTTACACCTATCTAAAGGATCCTAAAATATTTTGGCTTATAAAACCAAGGTTTTACCCATCCTTCCTTCATGATGGGGTTAGATCACAAAAGCAATAAAAAAATTTCCATTTAAAACCAATTCTTGTTATAGGCACCTCTATCGACTCTCATTAACCAAATATCTTCCTCTGTATGAGTTAGAATCTAGTAAAGTCTTAACAATCTTATTTTGAGTTCCTACTCAATACACCTAACAGAAGAGTGAAATGTTTTCTCCCTTAAAAGCCATTCCTCATTCATCCCATAATAATCACATGGCTCATTCATCACATTCTCATATAATCTTAAATCATCACACCATGTCATGAGTATGTGTTTTACCTTAATCCAAACTCATCTAATAATATAACTTGCCTAATATTTATTAAATTTACATGTTAATAATTCTTTTTTTTTCTAATGCATTAGCGTAACATTGAATTACAATATTTCTATTAAATATATCAAAACAATGAAAAGCATTTCTCTATTCACAAACCACTAATTAATAATCTCAACGGTAAAAACAAAGAACCATATGTCAGACTTTTAGCCCAATCCAAAGGTTAACGAATTGGGGGGAAAATTTAACTAGACAACCTAAAACATAAAACAAGGTGGTGCCTAATGCCTCACACATGCCACATCCCCTAGTGCTCACTGTCAAGTAAGTGCGTAGTGCGACCAAGGGACAACCCAACGGTCCTAGAGTTTTTCACAGGGCTTTGGACCATTATAGCAAATTGACTCGAGTCCTGAGACTGGTGCCTAGCGATTCTGTGGTATGTTAAGGGTTTGGGGGATTTCCGTGGACAATTATTTTAGGATGTTGAAGCATGGGGTCACGAGATCAAGGGTGAGTGATTTGAAACCACCTAAATTTATATGTAAGTTAAAATGGGTCAAGTATATTGTATTGATGGGAGATATGATGTGGGAAATGTCGTGCTAAAGGTTAAGATATCAGTTGTGACGCATAACTTGATTGTATTGAAATATAGGAATTTGAGGTTCCCTGTTTGGATACCTTAGTTAGTGTATGTTGTTAATTGATAGGGAAGAATAGATGGTTGAGGCTAGAGGTGTAGTAGGTAAAATTCATCAAGGGAAATTATGGGACTATGAGGGAAACTATGCTTAAACCACACTGTAATAACAAATGAAAAAGGGTTTATATGATTGGATTACACTTGTGAATAAGTTAATGTGTGGGAATGATTCTAATTGAAAAGATCATAAGCGTATTGTTACTTTTAGGCAATAGAGTTGTGGATTCTAGAGAGTGGACCTAGAGAGGTTTTGATTACTCAACTCGACTAAAGGATGTGAATGCCATAAGGGAACAATGAGTGGAGACATTCTGCAAGAGACTCAAACTAGTATAGCGCAAGTACTGGTGTAGCGCCTAGCGGTATAAATTAATGCCTAGTTGTCTCTAAGCTCATTCATGTACAAATCTTTAAAATTTATGTTGTCTACTTTATGTATATGGATGTAAGTTATGATGAAGAAAAAAAAAATGATATTGTTATTGAAAATGACATTATGTAAAGTCATATTAAGGAAAAATGATAATATAGTAGTTCTAGGAAGGAAATGTGTTAATTGAATGATTTGTAACTGTTATGACTCTTGTTATTTTTGTATCTTTAGTTATTTTAGTTATGATTAATGATTGAACCAATTTAAGTAATGTTCTTTAATGCATTATGATTTATATAATTATTAAGTGTTATTGTGTGAAATTATCTTTTACAAACCTGTAACTAACTTGAAAGTTGATTAATAAAAGGAATTAAGGTTTTTTTCTCTAACATAAAAATTGTTCTCACTATTAATCATCAGAAAGTGTGAAGTCAAGAGACAAATTGTGAAAAAAAATTGAAAAGTGTATTTTCGTTCTCATGAATGAAGATTAATCTTTATAATCACAACTATTTTGTGAGAATCGTATTTTTTAAGATCCTTATAATATATATTAGTATTTTAAAATTAGGAATACATGGAAACTACAATTTATACATCACGTTAAATCATTATAAAATATATTACCTTGCTTTTTCTTGTTAATCTTAAGAAATTTTCATACGTTTGCATATAAAGACAAATATAGCCTCTCTTTTTTTAACGTAAGTCATGTAGTTTAATAATTACAACCTACACTCCCACTAATTATCATGCTTACTTTCAAACCACAAAGTATAACATCGTCTTTTTATGTAATAAATATGTGGGTTAAACTTAGGAAATATACTTATACCATGAATAAATTAAGATACGTGATTTTATATATATTTTGATGTTTAATAATTTTAAGATTAATGTACTCAAGATAAATGATGAATCTAATATACATATGTATAAGTATAAATACATACGAAGACAGAATATAAGGATAGTGATTGGATATATTTTAACATGTAAATTGATTGTTATTTTATGCTAATCAAAATTAATAAGATAAGATTTAATTTAGTTTTGAACTAACACAAAAATATCTACACATGAGAATAAAAATTGAAAGGATTATTTGATGAATTTTTTAAACAAGTATATATTATCAATTACACGACTAAAAATTCAAATATGAAAAGGAATGTGAGTAAGTATTGTTTGTGAAATTTAGAAACATAAGAATAGGGTAACAAAATCTAACATTGTTTCCAATCATACATTATCTAACAAAATCAAATTCGTGACATGTTCTTCAAAAAAACCTGATTTGTGCGGACTCTTACCCCAACTAACAAAGAGATCTTGACAGAATTGCCACATGAAATTGAGCACAATTTTGTAAAGAAATAATCAACTTGCTCAAAAAGTAATTGGTACCAATGTTCAATTCAATCCTTAAAGTCATTAAGTTAAGTTTGTTGTTTTTCTTGGAGTTAACCTAGGGTATCGATATACTCTATAAATAGCAAACAAGTGTTATTCTACCTTGTAAGGAGTGGTGTATGTGACAAATTCAACCTTTCTCAAATTCAATTATTAACATGATCACCATAATAGAGAAGTGAATTAATTTTGATTGAGGTTAGAATGAAAATATCAATAACATGTTGTAGTGTTACAATCATTATGAATTTGCACCAACAAAAAGTCATAGGATGCAAAGAAAGGAAGGAAACATATGGTATTTGCAGACACCACAAGTGAAAAGATATAAAAGTTTAATCAAACGAATATCTGAAGTGTTTTTATTTGTATTTTTTTATCTTTCAGGATATTTTTTTTGTTCTTCGAGATATATTTTTTGTTCTTTATAAATAGTCTTGTAAAAGGATAGAATATCCTAAATGCTCTAAAATTATTATATTTTTTTATTATAAAAAAAATCAAACACTTTTTTTGTCTTTACCGGCATACTCAATAGATGTGGACAAATATAATGATATATTCGCAGTGGTAAATACATGCTACCTATAAAATTACATAAATACTCTAACTTGTTAATGGCAGAGTAGTAGGTGGTGACAAGTAACTTATAATCATCCTAATAAATCATCATAAAATATTTTTTCTTTATTAATCATAACAAATTTGCATCCGTTTGCTTACAAAGACAAATACAACCTTTTCGATATGTGGGACATGTAGTTTGATAACCACAACATACACTCCCACTAAGTGTCTTCCGTTTTTTCAAACCACAAATTTTAACGTGATCTTTATACATAACTAATGTGTGATTAAACTCAAAAAATATATACTTATACCATGAGCAATTAAGATACATGTTCGTGTTGCAGAATTGGTTATAATTGATTTTTTAACTAATTAATTAAAAATAATGATATTTTGACCCACTTTTAATCTATCATTCCAATTATTTTTAAATTATTTATTTTGATGTTTTATGGTGATGTAATATAATGATCTAAGGATGATTGGAGTTGTGAGTTAAAAGTGGATCAAAATATCATTAACTATCAATTAAAAAATAAAAATTCACATTGAATGAGGAGTAACTAATTATTAATTCTGTATGATGTAATAATTAGCTGACATGTCCTTGATCAACCATTAACAACAGTTTTGTTGTACAATAACCATTAACAACACTTAGAGAGCAACAATGAAAAGCAAGTGTGAAGGTGGTGACAGGAGGGGATAGAAGAAAGAAGCGTGTGCGTGCAGGGTCGAGAATCTGTGGAGCTAGCAAAAGCCAACGAATAAAACAATGTTCAGGTTCCCACAATTTGATGAGGTCCTTTTCTTCTGAGTTTTCTTGAAAAAGTCAAAAATCCTATATATATATGAGCCAACCAGTATTGAGGTTAATTAATAAAACCAAATCTCTGACCAAATCATGTTTCACACAACATTATTGTAGTAGCATAGATTAATGTATGTATTTATGTGACTTGTGCCCGGATGCCTCGGTTGGAGTTGCTGGTGGCGTGTTCTGTGGTTGAAAACACATGCATGCAGTTCAGTGATTGACAACATAATCACTTATTAATTGCACAAAAATCTGGATTACATTATCACAGTTGGGTGTCTCATAAACAGACAAATTCTTAGATGTGATAGATTAGGGACTACGCGTTTAATTTCTTCGTCAAATAAGCTTTTAAGTCATCTGTCCCACACTATACTATACTCTTATTGACTAATATTATCAATACTTCTATGTAATTTTTTGGTTTAGAGAACAAAATGAAAGAAAAAAAATTAGATATTCTTTTGTCTTCTAATAAAAATTCAAAATGTGTATACTTTTTTATTTTTTAATTATTTTTAAAAATGTTTATAAAATGTCATTAATATTTTTAAAAATAATAGAAGAAGACTATTTCTATTTCTTATCAGCCAATTTAAAAAGGATGTATTTTTTATGAGTAGAACTGATTTGGTCCCTGTTTTTCTTCGAATGAAACTGGCAGAAGAAACAAGAAGTTACATAATTTTCATCTTCTCCTATACTCAAATAACATGGCAGAGAAGTATTAGACAGAGAGCTTTAATTAAAAGATAATATTTAGATTATACGTAATTAATATGCACTATTGATTTTGATAGTGGAAAATTAAAAATATAAAAAGGAAAATTAATGATACTATTTGCACTTTAATGAGAAGTAGGCCTACAGCAAACCAAACATGTTTTATTAAAATTAGAATTAGAATTTCTGTGAGATTTTAAGTTTCAAGTGAACGAAGAAAACATGTAATTAGAATATAATAGATCCATCTAAATCTTGTTAACTTTATTCTTCGAAAGATATTTTCTTTTTGACAAAAAAAAAATAGTATTCAAAATACTTAGACAAAAATAGAAAGATAGATTTTCATTTCCTTAATTATTTTTCCTTTTAATCGAAGAAAATGCAAATATATTTTACTTTTAAGCCATTCTAATGAATTGTTTGGAGTGTATGAAGAAAATAAAAAAAGGTTGTTTAAATTAAGAAAAAGAGAATATAAACAAGTAAAAAACAAAATAAATTCATTTGTAGCTATTAATTTTATTAATTATTTTAAGTGTTTATTTTATAGCACAAAAATATAAATACTAGTAATATAATAAATTATTATACCGAAAGATATAAATAAAAATCAATAAATATTAATAAAATATTTACAATATAATCAATAACAGAACATATCAAAAACATAATTTCTTACGTAACCATATAATTGGTTATGACAAATTTAACTCAACTTTTCCTACTATTTTTTTCATGTTTCGCGGAAAGATAACATACATATATTATTCATCGTTTTCTTTTATAATATTTCCTTCCCTCGTTGTTCGTATTTTTCATCTTTTTTCTGTCTCACGCGCTAAAGATTTAGTTTAAATAAGGGTTGGAAGATTTAGTTTAAAGTACCATGTACAGGTTGGATTGGCATTGAACATAATCAACCATATCCAAATTAAATAATTTGTTTGTGTTCAATATTGATACACGTCATAAGCATTATTATCAGATAATTTATGTAGTACCCTATTTTCATTATATTTTATTATTTGTATAGAACCCTAATCAGTTGACAACCTTGGAACCAATTGCATCAAAAAACATAGTACCACCATGGATAAGTTGTCAAAGGAAACACCACTTCCAAAATGTAAGAATCAGGAACCCCCGAGAGGGTTCCATGAAATCAGTTTCAGTTATGTTACTTTCTTCGTTAAACCCTTCATAGGAACTGAATGAATGGTCAAGATTGGCATTTTTTATTCGTATCTGTCTTGATTGAAATTATGATTAATCTCTTCAAAGCACACATGTAAATAAGAGAAGAAATAAAATCAACCATAAATTTAACTTCGATTCACTCGTTTCATCGCATACCTTCACAAATACTCACAATAATTTTTTTTTACAAAAACTCTAAACTTTCGTACAATGTACGAACATAAACTACAAACTTTCATACAATTTTTCTGACAAAAATTATAAATTTTTCCTACAATCTTTCATAAAAACTCTCTAATGACATATAACTATCTAAATCCTTTATACTACTTATGGAGTTATAATTAGAGATCTCATATCAACTAGAAAATAAAATAAATTATTATTTATTAGATTTATTATACCATCTCTCTTGAACTATTATCAAATCACCATTGATATCTAGTTTTATGTTCAAAATAAATGCTTTCACACGAAGAGTTATGTTACTCTTAGTTTTATAATATTTCTCTCTTCTTTATATTATTGAATATGCAACTTTGATAAATATACATTGGACAACCATTATGTCACAAGTTGGTGGACATCGAAGAGAAAAAGAACAATTTGTCGCTTTAGCTCTTTTAGGAGAAGTTTGATGTCCTTCTTTATATGATTCATATCTTTGAAAAAGAAGGAACAATGAAAAGGCCATGTCTGAAGTGGTTTCTGCTAGGTAAGTCCATCAACATAGATCGAAGGACTGATAAAACACTCAAAACTTCACAGATAAACAAAAATAAATTTCTTAAAAAATTGTTATCTGTACTTCATGAAGCTTTATAAATTACGCAACCAACACAGAGCACACTTTTTTTTTTATCATCTCATCTTGTATAATAATAATAATATGTGATCAACTAACAATTTCCCTCCTTGGGTCACAGCAGTTAACAGCCACATTAAACAAATTGAGATTACGATAAAAGAGATTGAGCTTTAAAAAAAATAAAATACTAGTAATGAGAAAATAGAGTACACCAGTTTCCAAGTTGTGATTAAACTTCTAAGGTGCTTCAATAATTCCAAGAAAAGTACAAAGGCAAAAAATAAAAGAGGAGAAAAACAAGAAACACAGAAGTAGAGAAGAAGAAAATGTGAAAACTAAGAAAAGAAAAAACAAGATTTGTAAGAAATTAGTATAAAAAAAAATTGTGATACGTAGGTAGTAGTAGCTGGGGGATTTCCTAATAAGCAAGTTGCCCTGATGTTAAGCGATCATGGAATCTCACAATGTACAACTTTTTCTGATACATTCAACGGAATGCCAGTTGGGTTTGGATTTTTGCATATTAGAATAATCCCTTTTATACTCGTAGATCAAACATCGCAATGTTATTCTATAATAAACCATGGTGGAACAAGAATAACACACAAACTATAGTATTAAGGTGTTAATAATAATATTGGGAATAATGAGGACCCAAGAAAAAGGGAAGAAACTCACAGAATGTCTTATCGATATGTGGTCAAATGGTTAATTAGTAGTGCCTTTGAACTAAAACAATTGCGTCATTCAGTCACTTGGTAAAAGCAAAATTTCACATTTACATCTTTTACGAAAATTAGATTTAAAAGTCGACATGAATAAAGTTTACATAATATTTTTTTCCTTTTCATATTTCAAAATAATTTTTTTAAATATTCCTACCCAACCCAACTGGCAGGATCTTTAGTAAATTTAGAAACAATCAATTATTGTATTTCTGAAATATTGTCTGTTTTAGAATTTGAAAGATAAAAGAAGAAAAAAAATATTTAAAATATATTTGATCTATTTTTGAATAAAATGAGAAAAAAAAACATAATAAAATATAGGTTTGAAATACCTGGTTGATATACGGTGATTAACGAGTTAAACACATAGATGAAGTGAGAAGAGTGTAGAGAGAGAGAGAGGGTGATGGGTGTGGTCACATGGATTCCTGTGAAATCTGAACTTGTCTTGAAGCCTGAAGTGAGTTGTTTGACTGTGCATGTTTTTCATTTTAATTTTGGTCCCTCATTTCCACTTGTATGGTTCTATCGCAGAATCTCTGAGCCATATCAGCTTTTGGTCTCTTTTCTCTGTCCCAGGCACAACTCTCGGACCACATTATTACCAAATCAAAGCCCACACGCACTTCCTTCAAAAAATTTAAAATTCTCTCATACTAATATATATTATTCTCAATACATCATTTCTTTTGTTTCATATATTTTTGTAAGAATTATTTTTTTCAGTTTAATTAAATTGTCATACTATTAATCTAATTAAATCATAGTTAATTCGATGACAGTTAAATAGTATTTTTTTTTATATATTAAGTAATGGAGTAATGCACTGTTGACGAAATATGCATCTGATACAGTTTATCTTGTATAAAGTTTTTGATATGCCTTTGTCTCCTTACCGACCAGCCGTTAGTTTCACACCTACATTATGTGCACCCACAATCACATTATTTTCTTATATATCATTTCTAATTCTTCTTATTACACTTCATTATGATGGATTTTCTGGATAAGATAGACTTATTCTGCAACACACAGCTTCAATAATTATATATTTTCATTACATTTTTTTTAGTTTGAATTGTTTTATTTCTTCAAGAAAGATATATATTGTGCATATAATGTTTTGTATGTAAAAAAAAGAAAGGTAATAACGAAGGTAGCATTTGACAAATTATAACACGACGAAATATTGTCGAAAGTGTATTACTTTTCTAACCTTGTAATATATTTAACACTTCTTTTCCCTCTTTGGTTTTTAGAAATTACTTTGAGTCTTGAGGTGGTGTGAGTCAAGTTATGTGAAAATTTGTAATAGAACATTTTGTTCTATTATTTAACTTGCCGTATAAGACTTTGATTACAAAAACAAACTGTTCTTTTTTTTGTCATTTAGACTCATGTAAGGTTGTTCAATTTCTCTCATAACTATTAGATTCATATTAGTGATAAATTCGCCCAAGATATTGAGTTAAAGTTAAAGTGACCATATAGGTGATAGATATTTATCTACAAATAATTTTCTTTTTATTTAGAGAAAGTATGTGATGAACTACATTCTCATCAATTGGGCAAAAATTTTAACCCCAAATCCAAAATATTGTTGGATTTTTGGAGAAAGATTTAATAGAAAAACACAATGTTAACAAAATATAAGTCCAATTTCAGTTAAAAGTTAATATTATTTTCAGTTTAAACCTTTAAAAAAATATGTTTATGAAACTTTCTTCTTTAACTTCCTTATAATCTCAAATTTGGATTCTCAACCATAAATAACTTATACACTTAAATAAATCATTTAGTCTCCACATTTAAATAAATGTGCAATTTTGATCCTATTAAATTTTAATTATAAATCCAGTCTCATGCAGTCTTCATAACTTGTGTTGGGCCAAAGCGAACCATTATATATGAAGACTGAGTCTGAAACCCAATATGGAAGAAATGAACAATGGTTAAACTGTGAAATTGTATACAATGAAGGAGAGAGTACAATAAATAATATGATGGAGAAAAGATAACAAAAATCATATTAGAATATTAGAATAAGAATATATGCATTTGAAAACAAATTAAATCACAAGATCGTTTAATTTTATAAAATATTTTTTTTTAATTAGTTAACATGTGTGTATTATTATCAGTCCATAATATTAAGGTTGTGTGGCATGAGAAGTGGTTGGGTTGGGAAAGTCATTGGTCTATTGGTTTGCTTGGTAGCGCTATTATAAATAGGAGATATTAAGAAATTGGGAAGAGAATCTTTCTGTGTGTTTCCCGGTGGTTAAGTTCGTGCGATCAAGGAACTCGTCTACGACGAAAAATCTCACGTGCATAGCTCTGTAGCTTTTTGTTTTTGTGGACTATCATTCCACTTTTAAGATTTCAATCCAAAAGGGAAATTCTTCTTCTTAAGCTCATCATCATAAAAAGGTTACTTTGTTTGCTCCATTACCACTACCCCTGTTTTCGCCTTTGCTAAAACGATCACCTAATCATTAACCCTTCACTTCTCTCTCATTTTTCCCGGTGTCTCTTTTCAGAACCACACAACAATGGCCCTAGAGGCCGTGGTTTTCCCACAAGATCCATTCAGTTACCCTTGCAACAAAGACTACTTCTACTCGCTGCTGCACAACAATTTTCAAGAAGCAGAAAACAAAGCCTTTGTAGGAATCATCACCAACAACATAGACCACACTCTGCATGCAAATTGGGATTCTTCTTCTCCTTCACCTTTGCAAAATATCAAAGACCAATGGGACTCACACTCCTCCCCTGAACCCTGCACCGTCGATCAATCTCTCCCCGCCGCTTTCCCTCCTCCTCCTCCCTCCGAACCCACCACCGCCACCGCCCGCCGCAAACGCCGCCGCACCAAGAGCACCAAGAACAAGGAGGAGATCGAGAATCAAAGAATGACCCACATTGCAGTTGAACGCAATCGAAGAAAACAGATGAACGAGTACCTCGCCGTTCTCAGATCCTTGATGCCACCCTCTTATGTCCAAAGGGTTAGTCTAAATACCATTCCTTTCCTCCTTACCAATCACAAATCTAAATTGTAGATTTTCATTACATGTGTTCGGTTTGTTTTACAATTGTTGTTTGTTTAAAAATTAAACCTTAATTAACTAACCTGAGCTAATTTTCGGAAATGTTACATTACAGGGTGATCAAGCGTCTATCATTGGTGGCGCCATTAACTTCGTGAAGGAGCTGGAGCAGCTTCTGCAGTGCATGAAGGGGCAGCAGAGAACAAACGAAAATGGCGGTGGCTTCTCTGACCCATCATCATCACCCTTTGCTGAGTTCTTCATGTTCCCTCAGTACTCGACACGTGCGACACAGAACGGCAGAGGCTACCCTAGCACGTGCGAAGCACGGAGCCATTCATGGGCCGTGGCGGACATAGAAGTGACCCTTGTGGATGGCCATGCCAACATAAAGATACTCTCCAAGAAACAACCAGGCTTGCTTCTGAAGATGGTGGCTGGCCTTCAAACTCTCGCCTTCACCATTCTCCACCTTAACGTTACCACTGTCCACGACATGGTCCTTACCTCGGTTAGTGTTAAGGTTGGTTTTTTCTTCCTGCTACCTACCTACCTAAACTAGACCAGCTTCTTTTTTTCTCTTTCTTTTCCAATTTTGATGCAAAACGTACACACTCATTCATTTTTCTAGCACCCCATTTTTATGTTTATCATTTACTCCTTTAGAAAATTTCTATGATACCTACCAATTTCACGAATGCTGACACCAGTTTCTGTTAAATGAATACAACCCATATGGGATTATTGATCTAAAATGATCTAAAAACTAAAGAAGTGTTAGCATTATTTTGTGTGTGTTTTTATGATTTGTTTTGTGTTATTATGTAACGGTGGAACAGGTGGAGGAAGGGTGTCAGATGAACACAGTGGAGGAAATTGCAGGTGCAGTGCATGAATTATCCCGCACGATTCAGGAGGAAGGTGTTTTGAGGTGATGACCCGTGAAGCCATATAGCAGAAGGGATAACGTTGTTGTACATGCATCAGTGATAAATAAGCTAGGAGATGCTAATTAAAGCATAGGTTTCTCACTCTTTTCTGGTTTCATATTTTTTTCCTCTTTCATGTGATTCTCCCACCTTCAAGAACTTGGCCAAAGAAGGGAAAAAGGGGTTGGAAGCGACAAGCAATTTACGCCGTGGAGGCCCCTCCTCAGAGAAGTGTGTGTGAATTATTAGCGTTATTTTTAGAGCATGAGCATCGTTAATTTGCTTGGAATGTCTGTGGACCTCTTTGCAATTATTTTGCACTGTAGAAGATTTGGATATTAAATAATGAATAATATTGGCATTTGAAGAGGGGAAAACAAAAGGAATGAATGAATGGAAGTTGATGAGGATGCAGTGTACCTAGAAATAAAAGATGAAGATCTACGGTGGAAATAATAGGCATCTACCATTATTAGTATACGCGCCTAGTGTATAATTATTGTATACCATGATTTTCCTTGTCCTTCTTTCCACCAAACCCGATATGAGATCACTCTTCTAAAAATTGACCTTTCCACCGCGTGTTTGACTCTACGGATCACTCAAGGCATGGCATCAGTGATATGTAAAGATCATGTTCTCGCTCATCGGAATACGTATACTAAACAAAACTCTCCACTTTTGCTATTTCTTACAGCAACATTTCATTTTTTTAAATTAAATAATTATACATTTCATTTTAGCGTAACTAAAATCGGAATGTACATGTATAAGTCAGTACACTTTTTAATATGTCAAACATTGTATCATAATCCACAAATCACGGATGTTTGTCATGTAAAAGCAATGTTCTTGATTAGGTATTAGATATATTATTTTTTACTGTATAAAAAATTAAGTAGAGCGCTTATGAAGTATAAGAACTGAAATTAAAATTGATCAAATGTAAACAAATTCCTTTACAAATTATGGCTAAAGTCAGACTTCTTTTTGTTTAGTTTTGACAAGTATCCCTGAAAGTGTGTTTTGCTTTGTTTTCGTATTTAAAGACTTATTTCGTATTAAAGTTCTACATAGATGTATACGCTAAAAACCTACTATTCTAATGAGAAAAAATTATAAACTATTAAAATTAACCATGCTGACCTAAAACAAGAAAAAAATATCATATGATTAATGTTGGACTTAAATGTATACAACAACAAAAATTTAGCAGTGATATTTTTTTTTTTAAATAAGTGAAATCTATTTACTTTAACTATTTCAAAATTAATGTAAAATCATATGTTTATGTCAATGTGCATGTGAGTCTAGACCGGTTACTTAAATGATTTTGCGTATAGATATGGTGATCGTTTATTATTATTTTGTTAAGTTGGCTCGGTGTGGTACAATTAATATAGTTAAAATATATTTAGACTACAAATTTAATCTTTTGTATCA
>Ga0099823_1003865_pt1 | contig 14435 bp, 11 predicted proteins | sample CowpearedBW_FD_76831 | JGI IMG/M metagenome (GOLD analysis project Ga0099823, IMG submission 76831) | Root nodule microbial communities of legume samples collected from California, USA - Cow pea red BW | ecosystem: Host-associated > Plants > Roots > Nodule | place: USA: California | collected...
ATTCTAATCGATCAATAACATGAGTTACGGTTTAGAACTACTAGATTAGAAGAAAAGAAAAGGTTAGGATGAGGAATAACTGTTCTAAAGTTAGAGTAACTTGATTCCTCCCATAGATTTGTGTGTTTCAGACTAATTACTGTTCATAACAGCTCAAATTCAAGGCATCAAAATCTAAGGTTACAAAAGTCATGGGAAGGAAATGGGGACAGAGGAAACTTCATCAAGACCAGTTGAGTATTTAAAACATTTTGGAATTTAAACCCGAGACTCTATTTAAACTTATATTAATGTAATCTTTCTCAATCAACTGGAGACCCGTGAATCTAACTTAACATGTTTTACCTGTCCAAAAAAAAAAGCTTGTACAGTGGGTTGGCTTTATTTTATAATAGTTGTCATACTTTACTACACTTTTACTAAACACAGTTTATTCATACACATAAAAATGCATTACGATTATAAGTTCCCAGTAAAAATATAAGTATTAGTAAATGTCATTCTTCCTCGTACTAGGTGTGTTAGGTTAATGTTTAGTGGGTTCTGTCCACTTGTCTAGATTCTCATTACTCTTGTGGAAGCATTTTCCATGCAGAAAATAATGGATGATAGGCTTATCGTAAACCAACCGCAGTAATACCTGGCTTTTATTGTTTTTCTTACGACTTAGAAAGTGAACTTTAAGCTAACATATCTCATGTTGAGAATATCGAGTATAGTCATATAAGAATAAACTTTTAGTCTAACTTAAACTTACATGCATGACAAATCACACTCTAATGCACAAGCCATGTTCAGTCTTGGATATCCATGACCATGGTCAAGGACCTCCATTGACCTTCATCTAGCCCATTCTTACTCTGATGAAGTGAGAGTTTCATGGTCCACGTGATTGATTCATTGCTAGAATTGTATCCTAAATTAGAAGCATTGGGTGGAGAATGTGTTTATGGAGGAAGGAAATACAACTATTCTAACCCTCTTTGCATGCCCCAAAACTGTGTTGCATAGGTGGCTCAGTCAAATCATCGCAACGAGCTTGGTGTACCTACACCACTCTAGTTCATCTTGTCCTTCCCCATATAATCTGTCTTTTAGAGTTATAGGTCCAACAAACCTTGCCAGAATAGCCTCACATGTTATGATAAAATCTTAAAAGTGAACTTTAAGCCTTTCAACCTCACAAAGCCTACTTGGTTAGATGAGGTTTTGCACCCTCCATATTATAATTTTAGTTATATCTTTGGTTGATAAGGGATCTGCAACAAATACAATATAATTAGGTAAAAAAACCTATCCCAGGATAGGCAAGGAAGCAAAGAGTTCAAGTTAAAATTTAGCCTTTCTAGCATTACATCCCAAGCAGGTGCGCAATACTCAAAGACAGAACATAACTGCACTCTTCAAACAAACAAAACTTTTTCCACTACACTTGTCATCACAAGATGGCAATGGAGCAAGGTATGTAAAGATTAGTAACTGTAAAAGCGACTCAACACTTGAAACAAATCATGAGAAAATTTGTTTGCAATTCAAATAGAAAACAAAAAAGTACCAAACCTTCAGTTCCATTTTCTGTCACGAAGTGTAAAGATGTGGTATTTGAGCTTCTTATTAGAGCATATAGACGTACCTACATATGTTCATAGGATACGATTACCAGGCATTTGAGGTCAAGATTACTGAATAAAAAGAAAATGAATAATTCTAAATACTAATATATCTTACAACACCACTTTCATCACCAACAGAGAGATGTAGAGTATCAGGGCAAAAGCCCAATGCTGACACTGGCGCACTTGCATTGCCAATTTTAACATCACCAACCTGCCAATTAAAAATTATTTTTCTTCACAATTGACAAGCATGTCTCCAATATATGAGCTTCAATAAATATACAAATGCAACAAAGGTGGAGGTGGGGGCAAAATCACCACTGGATAAAAGATTGTAGATTGCATAATAACCTGATCACTAACCTCAGATTTTATATTGTAAGCAAGTGACAAAGCAGGATATGTGGCATCCCATATCTGAACAGATCCATCTTGGTAACCAGCTATGTATATTTGAATGATAGGATGGTTTTCTTTGAAAGGAAGACCTGGAACACCACCAGTCAAAGGCCACTTTGTAGCAATACTTTTCTGATTTTGTATTGAATGATGCTTTCCAGCTTCAAGAATCTACACAGACATTGTTTGCTATTAGTGTTGAGTTGACACTGCAAGCTCAACATTATACAATATTGACAACAGGGTTAGCAGCTAGACACAGAAAAGAAAGAATCTTTAGATCTAATACATGTACATTACCTTGAACAAGGCTTTAAATGGCTTTACATCTTGACATACCACATCAAGCCTTGCAGTTGTCATGTGTGGTTCAAGAGTGGGTACGACGATTGGATACTGCACTGTGGGAACAGAAGTCTTCTTTTCTTTCTGGGACATCAAAGAAGACAGACAATCATTGCCATAAATATCCAGTTGTCCAGGACTTGTCAATACAGATAGCACATTAGAAGCTCCCTCAGTATGGCAATCACGACATAACAAGACCATATCAGCAAAAGAACCATGAAGAGTAACATCAAAGCGGCCGGTACACCTTAGATTTTCAAGTCCACCGGACCAATCAATGCTCAAAACCTGTAAACATGAAAAGACCATATTGTAGTGACACATTAATTGTCTACATAAAATTTATGAAACTCAACAGCCTACTGACACTGGCAACATGACATGCCCAATTTTCAAATCTAATGTAGCAAAAATGAAATACTAATTATTGCAACAATCAGTTTCAACAGAAGTTGTTATTCAACAAAAATGAAGTGATAATGAACAAGAGATGAACAGTGTTTTCTTCATAAGTCATCGTTAACTTTATCAGGATAATAAGATGTATACTGGGCACTTACGACCACAAAAAAAGCTCAAAGAGAATAAAAAAGCACAGACCAATATTAATTTATTGTACTAATCTAAGACCGTTTGCTTCCTTTCTTTTTTAATGTGGTGTTTTTGATAGGAATTGGTCTATCTAATCCTTCAATTGAAGGTCTGAAATCAGTCTTTTTTACAAAGGAACTTAAAATCCAGAAACATTCTCAAAGTGGACATAAATAGATCCTTGACAGTGTTTCTCTAGCCTCTTTAACCACCAGGATAAGACCCATGCTTCTACTACCAAGATACCCAGCTCACACAATCTTCCACCCATAACCCACTAAAACATTCTCAAGACTACCTTTCTAAGTAGGATCTTGTGACTACTTGAACTTGGACGGTCATTATTATGGCTTTTTTTGCTGGTATTATATTCAAACACCACAACTATAACCAAAAACAAAGTAAACTTTTTATCATCTGCGCATAATTTCCTGCAAATGTGAACATCATGATGTTTTTCAATTATTTATTACAATAACTATTAAAAAACTAAAATCAAATAGCCACTATGCATATGAAGCTTACCGTCAGAACTTCTTCAGACCCAATCTCACAGCCACCATAGACAAAAAGTTTCCCCCCCTTGTTATTGGCTAACCAGTATAGAACAGTAATAGGGAGTCTTGTGTCAGCTGACAATAATTGAAGCTTGACAACATCATTCGACAATGTTTTGACTTGTTTATCTTGGGGGAAGTCAGCACTTGAAAAATCCCAAAACAATATATCACCATCTACATAACCAACAACAACAACTGATCCATCACTAGATGCCCAAGATAGAGAGCTTATCTCCTTTTCCTGCTCTTCATGCTCTAGTTTATCATTAGAAAGCTGAGGCCTAGGGCCATTTGCATAACTAGCCACGATTTTTCTCTTTAATTTGATGTCTTTGTGGTTTCTCATGAGAACAATTCGATCTTTAGAAGCATCCCAGAGTACCATCAAACCATTTTCATATGCAATTAGCAATCTGCAAAATGACAATTTCAATTAAATCAACTAAAACATGAGCATACTGAACACATTATACGAAAGTTAAGTTCCCTTAAAATTCATGAAAGTGTACGTTTACTATGTATACATGTGTAAGAATGTATGTTATGTGTCAACCAATGTTAAACATGTCAAATTAATTTTGTGATGATGTCCTCCGTATAGTACAAGGAATTAGCACTGAATTTGAAACTCCATGTTGAATTACATCTGGATTAAGTTTATTCTTCATGTTGTATATTTCAAACAAAAGGAAACTCCGATCATTTGAATTTGAAAATCCTAAGTACAGTCCATTGCCGCACAACAAAAATGATTAAAATTTTTCTTTCCCCGAAAAACATGGCTAAAATATTGCATATATACTTCATCAAAATCATTATAAACGAAATTTTTGTCCTATGGTTATAAGTTAACCATGTTCTGTGGTAAAATCTATCTGAGCTCAAACTTACTCCCACTCATGATTTAGAGAATGCCTAAATATATGACTATTTAATAGAATAACCAATTAGCCTAATCTGAGATGCAAAATTACCTAAAACTCATGTCTCACAATTCCTTCATAGAACATAAGGAAATCAATTAGAGAAACTTTAAGTTTGTTCCTGTCTTGCCTGTTTCCATCAGAACATGGTTGATGGAGAACTCTGACAACTGAAACCTGATCAAGTGACATTCCAGCTGCTTCTGCAAAGGTGAGAAACAGTTTGCAACAAGTTAGCTGTTTGACTTTGAGAACTTTTTGATTAGCCGCGCAAAAAATCCTAAATTATATATTGACAACAAGCGTACGGCTTGCTAGGAAGTAGGAACTTATGTTATATTTACGACATACCAAAATAATCTGCTCCACTAGGGACATTTCCTTGAAGATTATCATAAGGTTTACTAAGTTGATTAATAAGGATCCATAGAAATTTATAAAGCCTCAATATGATGGAATATATAAAAACAGGTACACAAGAAACATAACCATGAAGGACTACACCATTAGCGTAACGTAAGAGTTAAAGCTTCTACACCTTTTGGTCAAGCAATTCCTTAACATGGTATAAAAGCCTCTGAATAAACCATCAAAATATTATTTCAACATAAGATAGTTTTGGATCTGACTTTAATTACAGCTCAAGCCTAAATGAATTTCGTTATAAGAAGGGATATATCAAAAAAACTCTTATCTCATCACCTAACAGCTTAAAGATTGAAGTCAACTGGTTACAGAACATCTGTACAAAACGTAAGCATACATAAATATTAGAAAAAGTAGTAAAGGAGTAACGAGATTATGTACTTACCAGATATAACATTTGTGGGAACATAATAGGGCAATATTTTAATTTTTCTGTCTTCAGAATCGAACATCAACACATATACCATCCCATACTCAGTTCCAACATACCTGAATTTCGTTAAGAGAGGGTAAAATTTTTATACACCCATTTACAAAGATTTTATTAGAAAAAGTAGCATGCAAATGCAGACAGAAAATTATCTGCACAAGTATTTTACATGTAACTGGTGCCATAAATAACAGAGAAAGCAGTTATGATGGATTCCCACTGCAAGGCAGAAGCAATTTGTTTGCTTTTCAAATCCCAAACCTGCCATTAGCAGGAACATACTGAGCAGATTAGTGAATGAAACAGATGAAAGGAGAAAATGGGAGTAAGAGGGAAAACTTGGTATAAAAGTTAAACATTGTTAAACAACAAAAGCATTAAAGGAAAGAACGCTCATATGGAATACCAAAGAAATTGGTTAAATACTTTTTTCACACCTCGAAATATCTTGAAATTCATTTTTAGTCACTTAAAATTTTAATGATTATGTCATCAGATTGACCAAAGTGATCTGGTTTTTGTCCCTCATCAGCAGTAAAAAAACACATTTTCTGTGAAAATCTAAGAACTAGTAATGAATTACATTTTTATAAGGATTAAAAGAGAATATTAAAATACTTTGGTACATCAAAAACATATTTTGCTGCAAACAATTACAAAGCATATTTGGAGGGTGCCTGGTCATATAGCAGTTTAAAAGAACCCCAGTAAACTTGTAAGTTACCTGTATTTCATTATCATTTGAGACGCTGGCAAGGAAACCTTGGTTTTCCAAGAACTGTGAGAAAAGTTCAAAAAGATGAGATATAATATTTTTCATGAAATTCCTCAAAATCATTCCATTGGACTTCTAAAATTTAATTAATGTACAACACTCATCAATAAACATGGAAATAAATGCCATACCCACACCACATATACATGGATTCCAGAGATCTAATACTCAAAGAAAAAAATGTAAAACAATATCGGGGTAATATACAATACAACATTAAATGATTGATGACACTCTTTAGTTTCAGGTTTCAACATTGGTCCAAAATTACAAACCTCTAAGTTCTTGAAGGGTGCTTGCTTGGGAGAGATCAGAATCCCTTCAATATTGTCGCCACCGCACACCTTTATCCTTCCATCGCTACAAGGGGGAGGAAAATGCCAAAGTCAACTAAAAAAGCCACTAATCGAAACTGTCTAGCTCTCAACATCACAGTGCAGTAATAAGTGATTACTAGTAACTATTGTCTACCTCTCAACGCCTCAATGTAGTAATAACTACTGAAATCATCTAAAAAGAAACAAAGATATTCTTACATCTAAGCTAATAAGCTACTCCTCAATCTTCACAGCAATGGAATGATGAAATTATGAATAGTTAGAAAATAAGAGACATAGTTAAAAATAATATTCCAGAGGCACACAAACATACAAAATTCCCTTCAATAAGATAAAGTGCACAACGTATTATTTCATCAACTAGTTCTAATAGCATCAAAAATAGACTGCTGTTTAACAAAAGAATTCTCCATTTCGATATTATTCGAACGGAGAATTCCAATAAGGCAGAAAACACATGGAAAGAACGCGTTGTTCCAACGCAAAGCCAACAAGCACAACCAATTATAACTCACAGTGTTCCCATTGCCAATAGGTTTTGGAAGTGATCAAAAGCAAGAATAGACGCGGTAGAAGGAACGCCATAGTGAAAAACAACTTGCGGATCGAAATTCGCCGACGGGTGCACCACGTCCTGATGCCCAGCGACGGGAAAAAACGTTCAGAAACAACATCAGTTTCAGGATTTTGGTCATAAAGAAATAGAAACTACAAAAGAAACAAAAGGCTCCTTAACATTGAGCACCGGCATTGGTAACCACTACAAGGAAAAAATCGAAGATGCTGAAATCTGCAATGAACGTGAATAGCGTTTGTTGATGGCGGAAATTGAGCACGTACCTGAGGATTTTGTTCCGCTTGTAATTTGTTGAATAATCGAGAGAACATTGTTGACGACGATCCAATCCAAGAGCTTCTTCTGGTTTTTGTATTTCGATTTTCTGTTTCTTGGTGCTTCAGGTGCCGTGTGAATCACCAGTATGGTGCACCGTGCATGTGTGTGATCCTCCCGGTTTTCTTATTGAAATGGACGGTGATGCCAAGCCTCGAGGGTCATATGGACCGTTAGATTTCAACTTTTAAAAGTTCAAAGATGATTTGGGGATCTGATCTGATCGCCGGAACACCTAGTAGTATTCGTTACACACGAAATAGTTCGAAAATTAAGATCGACCCATAGAAGCCACTTTGCTTTTTTCTCTGTCCACCTCCTCTTTTTCTTTAAAATAAAAGAAAACATGTCTTCTTTAAAAAGAAAAGTTAGATACGCATTGTTAATCTATTTTTCTTACGGTATTTATATTATTCTCATACAATTCTTAAACTAATTATTATAAAAACTGATAAATTTATATCATAGACAATCATATTAAGTTATTCTTTTAAAAGTATAAGAATCTAATCTTAAATCACTGTTAGCCTGATTTCTATGCATTTATTGTAAGAATGATTAAACTTCTCCTACATGTAATTAATTGTAACTTCTCCTCTTTTTTTTTTAAATATTTCTAATTTACTTCTTCAGATGTGAGAATGTCGAGTGACCGACAATAGTTAAATGAAAACAGTTTGCTTTATGTTTATGTCAGTTTTAAATATAATTTCATTTTATTTTGGAAATATATTTCGCTAAAAAATAAAAAAATAATATAACAAAATGCGCATTTGAATTAAATATTCAAATACAGTCAAATAGTTAAATAAACGTTACTGAAGGTGATTATCACATTTATCTGAGAAAAAAAGAAGCATTAGTAAAATAAATATATATTTCATATTAATTTACTTAATTAGGCACTTTTTGGTATGATGATTTTCTTATATGACCTTTAGTTTATATTATACATCGAATTGGTTAAAGAAACATTTGATTTTGTTATGAATTTATATCAAGATATTCAAGAAATATAACATGAATTAAACATGAACCTAACTTACACGAAAGATTAATATTATTTTATATTCAGAATCTTAAAATTATAGTTTTCTAAATTTTTATATGATGTTTAATTTTCTCATATTTATTTATTGAGATTTAGATTCATTTTTAAGTTTTCAACAAAAAGCATTGCAAATATCTTGAGTAGGTTCTATTTAATTTAATGAAAAAAAAGTAAAAGTCTCACTATATATATTTAGAGTAACTTATTTTAGATTTTTATAAGAATGTTGGCAATTGCAGAGGGTTGATAAAAATATCAATAGCAATATTTGTTTAAACCTTGTTTTTGGAGTTTTATGACTAAGTAACGATTCCATTATGGTTAACATGCTCAAAATTCCTCACACTATTTTTTCTAACATGTTAGACTTGTCTTTTACTGGCTTGACTTTATTCCCAATCCACACAAGAGTCTTGGTATTGACTTGAACCATATCACCAAGTAAAGATCTACGACAATTCTTAGATATATGTTCTTTATATATTTTGAAAAATGTTATTTTATATCCGCATAAAAAGCTTCTACTAGATTTTAATAACTAAATTATAACTAATTAAATCTAACATTTTATTTTCAATGGACAAGATATTTAACCTATTCTATCTTGAAATTTTAAAAAATTTCTTTCCAACAATCGCATGTTAGTTTTTAAACATTACGTTTGAATTTCTTCTACATTTCCATTTTTGAAAAGTTGATTTCACTATAAGTGTATTAAACTATTTGTTCTTAATTTTGTTAATTTGTTAGCATTAAAAATAAGTTTTGATGTAAAAAAATGAAATAAAAAGATGAATAAACAAACATGGAGGTCAGAGCTTTATCCAGCTTTTACCTGTGCATGTCCTTTGCTGCCATGAGAGGTGCATCTTTCCTCGCAAAACAAAACACACAAGGCTGCCACTAACTATCACCACCCATAACCCTAAACCTGCATAACTTCTAAAGCTACCATTTTTTTAGTGCAAAATCTGTCACAGATAAAAACAATGAAGGTGGTGGGTTTGGGGTTAGACTCATCTCTTCATTCAAGATATTCTATGTCACTGTTACTTGTCTTTTGTTCATTTAACATTGACCGGTAGACACACCAAACATATTACTTTTAAAACATGATACAATATTGTTGTTACAAACAGCTCTATGTTTATAAACATCACCTTAACTAATTTATTGTAAACTTAAAGTGCAGAGAATAAAATTGTCAATAGGAGTGTAACATAATTTTTTTTTAACAATTGTTTATGGAGAATCAAATTCGTAACGAGAATCTGATATCAACTTTTAGGATTGAACTCTCACTGTTAAGTCAAAATCTATAATCACTAATCAAAATATAACTTTTTTTATTTAAGAAAAAGTGTAATATAAATTCAAACATTTGAATGTGATTTAGTTTACTTGAACTCTGTCCCAAAATAGTTTAACCTCTAATAATAAAATACCTTGAAGAGGATAAAATATTATTAATATGATATATAAGTTTATATAAGTCACAAACGTTAAATTCTTTAGTATCATTTTCGAATCAGTATTCACAATTATCATTATTCACTCAAGTTCAATTTGAGAGACACAATTCATTATTTTTTATAATAAAAAGTAAAACACAGCTGCGGCTGCGGAAGAGAGATACTGTTAACATAATCAATAATGTAATGTCAAATTAAAATGTCCTCAAATGTGAATGTTTCTCTTAATGTAGTTGGCAATTTCCATAAGATATACATTAGGTCATAAATGCGTTTAAAAATATTCCAACCCAATTCCCATTTGTTTCAATGACTGCCAACTAAGACATTGTTAACTAAATTGTCTCATTTGGAAGCACGAGAACGAATAATCATTATGTTAGCAATAAAACCTTATCAGAGTCGTGGAAAAAAGAAAATAGACTGCTCCATCACACGTGTGAATCGTTCTTTGTTTCCCATATTCACACGCTCCTTTCCATCAACATATAAGAGCAACAACACAGTTCCAAACATTTTCTCACCGTATTATTATTATTATTGTCTCACGTAATGGCGTCTTCAACTCAAGAGCATCAACACCAACTCCTACCGAACCTCTATGGAGGCGCCACCTCAGCTCCGCCGCCAACACCAGCGGCGCACCACGACAATCTCCTGTCCTCCTCTGACGCCGCCGACGCGATCTCGCGCCTCCTCCACCGCCTCCCGCCCACGCTCTCCTTCCCCACGCGCCGCTCCTCCTCTTCCTCCTCCGCCGCCTCATGTCCCCCCTCCCTCTCCTCCCTAAAAGAAATCTTCTCCGGCGTCTCGCAACTCGGTTACGCGCAACTCACTGATCACTCAGTCCCCCCCGAACTCGCCAACGCGGCCGAGTCGGAAGCGCTCGCGCTGTTCGACCTTCCTCGGGACCAGAAGGAGTCTCTCATCCCCGAAAGCTGGCCTCTCGGCTACGGCCGCGGCGATGAAGACGACGACGACGGGCTCGTTGAGTCATTCCGCTTCGACTCAGCGTGCTTGACTGAGTCGACCGAGCTCGCTCTAGCCTCTCTGCGCGAGTTCGCACGCGCACTGGAGAGCCTGGGGCTGAAGATCGTTGATGAGTTAACTCATGCCTTGGGGTGCGAGAATCCGACGGGGGATGACCCGACCCGCTTACGTTCTCTTCTATGGATTTCGGAGTCTGTGGCAGGAAACAAATCGGGTGGGTTTTACCCGTTTATAATCGGGCTACAGTACCAGATTAGGAATCAGAAGTACTCGATGCTGTCGGATTCGGGATGGGTTTCTGTGCTGCCGCACGTGGAGTCGATTTTGGTCACTGTTGGTGATATTGCGCAGGTAAATTAATTATTTTTTAGGTTATGTTTTTAATTAGTTAATAAATGTTTTTGTGGCTTGTTAATGTTATTTGCTTTATGGTTTGGATATTTGTTAATTATGCTGTGTTATCTTTTTTCTTTTAAAATATTTTATTTATTTTTTATTTCTCCTACTTTGTGAGTTTGTCACATAATCATGTTGGCTATAGTTTAAAGTGTGAGTTGTAATTACTCTACTGTCCCTCCAGTGCATGCATAGTTTGATCTTGAAACTTCCATAATTTGAAGTTTGAAAAAACATTAGCTGAATATTTGGACTATGTTATTCCAGCTAATGAGGCTGCATTTTAATTATCTGACAATTTTCCCTTTTTTAAAGGTTTAGTTATTACCTAATTTAATTAACATACTTGTTTAAGTACAACAAATTATGATTTTTATATATATAAAGTCAAAACAGTAAAGTACAATAAAAATATTTTTATGACGATTATATAAAATGAAATAAGCATTATTGTTTTGCGTGGTACATGTTGTCGTAGAAATCCTGATTTTGAGGCAGCAGATAAATTTATGTTGGTTGGGTCCCCTTCTTTATACCGAAGCAGCTCATAATGCAGTGGTTAGCAATGTCCCTATGTCGGGTTGTGTTCTTTTCTTCATTTTTCATAGGGATGTGCCCTAAAGTTGAAAAATCACCAATTCAGCTCTGAAAAAGAGTACGAGGCAAAATCCCTCACACCTCGAGAAACCTTTTTCTTCTTCTTTTTTCTATTTAACCACTAAGTGACTTTATGGATGCCAATATTACTGTGTAGGTGTGGAGCAATGGGAAGTTGAAGAAAGTTAGAGGGAGACCAGCGGCGACAGTTGAAGAAGAAAAAGGTTCACGCTGCATAACAATGTCACTGCTGATAACTCTTCCCACAGAAAGCAGAGTGGCGCCACTTCTTCCGAAGGAAAGCATTGACAGTGAGAAAAAGGAAGAGGTTGAAGAAGAAAATGAGTGTGGTGATGAAGGCGAAGAGAGGGTGTTCAACTCTTTCGATTTTGAGGACTACGCTTGGAGGGTGTACCACCAACTCGTTCTTTTTAAAGATCCATTGGATAGGTATCGTGTTGCTTAGAAGATGAAGATGAAGTTGTTGTTGTTGTTATTTGGTGTTGTTTTTGTGAGATTCATTAATTTGTGATGTGAGTGATGTTGGTCCAGTTTTAGATGGGTGAAAGGGAAACATGTGAGGACTACAATAATGAGATGTATATGCTTCATTTATTTATTGGATTGATTTTGAAGTTAGAGAACTCTGTGGCTAACTTTTTTTTTCTTTTTTTTACTTTAGCTTTCGATCTATAATTCAGTGTGTGTCAGTTACTCTAAGAACTGGGGTCCAATTCTGCCATTACCATACTTTCAATTATATCTTTCAGTGAACTATTAGGTTAAAAAAATACATCCATCTATCTATCAAGAAGAAGAAGAAAAACTAGATTTTGTTATATTAGGTTAAAAGTAACGATAAAAGAACATTAAATATACTTGTATTTTTACTCTTAAAAGTATAACTTAAATTATTATTTTTTAAATAATCAATATTTTTAATAAAAACATTCTTTTTATTTGATTTCAACTTTCTCGGATTATCTTGTTTATACATTTGACTGACTAAACTCATCTTAAATATAAAATTTTAAAATAATTATAGTAAAGTTATTCTATAATTTTTTATTTATAGAATAGGCTTCATGGCACTACACTAGTCTATCCAGATTTTTGATTTATCAGTTTATTTATACACTAGAGTAAAATGATGATTTAATTTCTTCTAATAGATTTTGGTTTCAAAAGCAACAAAACGAAGTTTTCTCAAACCTATATCGATATAGCAAAGGCTTCACCGAAAGGTATAACGAAAATGTGGTATTTTTTAAAATATTTGCATAACTATAAATTTTAATTTTACAAATGTCTATCTTTAAATTTTTAGAAAAGTTACTTTCTTGCCTCAATATTACATCAATGTAAAATTTATGCATCGAAATATTTTGTTTTCCTTTCCATTTTCATTTTTGTTCATCACGAATATTTTTTGTTGCTTTTTGTTTTCCACACTTTCTCGCATTTGTTTTGGTCTATTTAATATTTGTTCACGATGAGAAAGCACATAATGACACATTTTAGTCTTCATTGCAGGTTCTCAAGGTCGCACTTTCCACCATTGTTCACACCTTCTCCTTCTATTGTTTAAGCGTTGCTCATTCATTATGTTGTCTACTTCGTACACACGTAGTCTTCCATTTTTGTATTCCACTGTTCAAAGCACACTCCTATTCTTTTTGCATTTAAATAATTCTTTTTTGTCACATGAACCAAAACTAATATAAGAAAAATATGCTTCGATTAAGAATCAAACACTAAAGTCTTCCATTTTCAGTGTGCCTTAATATATTTCGGTTGAAAATAGGTCAGTTTCTTTATGCACCTCCATAATTTTTGTTCTACATTTTCATAAATTTTTGTATTCTGAAGCTCAAATATAAATTTTATATATTAAAATACATTTTTTATTTTATTTTAAAATGTATAACTTAAAATATATATTTTTTATTTTGATTTCAAAATATACAATTTAAAATAAAAAATATATATTCCGAACTACAAAATTCAAAAATATATTATATTTCCAAATATATAATTTAGAATATAAAAAATATATTTCAAATTATATATTTCGGAATAGAAATGTATGGAGGTGTAGAAAGAAATGGGTGAGAAAAGAAAAGGCCGAATCTAATTGTTGGAAGGGCCTTGTTCAATAACAGAATAGTATGAAAGCCTAAAAAGAAAGGAAAAAGAAATGGTGGTGAGCATGAAACATGATTCATCCTTGGAGTTTGGACCACATTAATTTGTTTTTGTAATAATTTAGAGATGTTAGTTAGAATTAGGTGTTGATATTCCACATATTTATGCAGGGGTCGTTAATGGTTTTAGTTTGGTTTGACACAGTGATGTTGCCGTTTAGCTAATATGATGTATACATCTCAAAGTTAATAAGATGTCTGGCTTTGATGCTTTTGGAAGTTTATCTTTCAAATATGATGTATATATATTTCTTTTGCGAAGCTTCCCACTAAGTTAATCATCACCGTACCAATTTAATAGGGGAAAAAGGAACACTCTAGTCTAATTACGTCTTCAAATAAAATTAGCAGAAAATAGGAGATGAGAAATAATTAGATATGTCTTCTTTTACATTCATCACTATTATTTATTTTTTTAAGGTTAAAT
>Ga0099823_1003867_pt1 | contig 14430 bp, 12 predicted proteins | sample CowpearedBW_FD_76831 | JGI IMG/M metagenome (GOLD analysis project Ga0099823, IMG submission 76831) | Root nodule microbial communities of legume samples collected from California, USA - Cow pea red BW | ecosystem: Host-associated > Plants > Roots > Nodule | place: USA: California | collected...
AAATATAATATAATATTATATATATATATATATATATATATATATATATATATATATATATTTAAAAATTGATATGCACTACCACATGTAAGTGTGTGTTTACGTAATATAATAATAATAATATATTTTTTATGTTATATTTGTTTTTTAATTTTATTATTTAAATAAAAGTATTTTAAGTTAAAATAATTATTTTATCAAATTTTATTATTCAAGTTATTTTTTTGATGTTAATTATTTTGTTAGATTTAACTTTTTTATTTAAACATTTTCAAATTAAGAAATTATCTAAATATTGTAATAAAATTATAAAATATATTTATATTTAATTTTATAATTAGTTATATCTATATATAAAAAAAGATAATAACAAAATAATAATTTTTTTTATTATAAAAAAAGTAAACACAAATAACTCGTGTCTTCCTAGTATATAAATTAAAATTTATAAACACAATTTTTCACATATAGATTTTAGTTATAAATTACAAAAATCATAAAAACAGGGAGTAATCTTTATGATTAATAAAGTTAACTAGAAATAAAACAGTAAGTAATTTTTATGATTAATAAAATATTAACTAAGAAATAAACAGTAAGTATTTTTTATGATTTATAAAAACAAACTAAGAAATAAAACAGTAAGTAATTTTTATGATTAATCAAAAATTAACTAAGAAATAAAACAGTAAGTAATTTGTATGATTAACCAAAATTTAACTAAGAAAAGAGGAGGAGGAAGACCATGCATTGTGACTGACGTGATACTATTTATATGCATCCTTCCGAACTCCAACATAAAACAAAAGAAACCCTTGCGGCTGCTCTATTTCAAATAGAGGCTACATAAATCAACTTCATCAAATAGAGTTGCGAGTTGCAGATAACTAACCACGGCGGATTCCATATAGCGTATCCACCGTAGCTCTCTCAGGTTCTTCCCTTAATCCCTCTCTACTTTCGCTTTATTAATATTTATTCAGTTCGATGTGACTCTAGATTAGGGTTAGCGCTAAATTTAAATCTGCTTCTGATTCATCGTACGTCTTCCGATTCGGGGTACGATTTCCTCCTTTTTACCCCATTCCCTGGTATCGATGCTTGGGGTTTCGTTTTTCCTTATTCCCTGTGATGTGACCCGTTATCTGATTTTCTCAGGCTTTCGATTTCGAATCAGTAATTTGTATTAGGTTTGAACGTGAATGATTTATGGTGTTTGCTGTGTGTTTTCCCGGTAATGGTTGATGATGTGTGTGTAAGATTGAACGGCTATCCTTTCCTGGTGCTGGAAAACAACTTTGCGTGGATGTATGCACGTGATGGTTTTTCTGCTTTGAATTTTTTGATTGTGTGTAGAAAAAAGAATGACAATCAAGTTAAAAGTTTAATTAATGCTTTTGATTGTGAGAAATTAATTTCAAGCTGTGGTGGATTGTGGGAACTGGTAAGGGGAATTCCAGGGAGGAAATGTTTTACTTCTGGAGCTGATGGATTTTGGAATAATATTTTATTTGGAATCACTAACCTAGGACATTTAATTTGTAGATGTCCTATGTTACTTGCACTCAAATGTATAGTGTGTTGTGTGAATTTTTATCTTTCTGTACATTTCTCTGCATGTTTGTGTCCCACTCTATTATTACATCTAACAAACAATATCATGACATTATGATAATTTTGTTAGATATTTAGATGGAATATGGAACATAGTTTGAAATTTATAGTCTCTTCGTGAGGTTTGGTTGTTATTTCCTGCACAGTCCTTTCATGTAACATAGAGAATTTAACAAGGAAATAGAGCCACACCATACTGTGGTCCAACTGTTCCCTTCACTGTGCCAAATCTGAACATGCCCAGATGTACAATATCGGATGCCTTTGTAAAATACTATGGATTTTGAGGATTTTAATTTGTGAGAAATAATGAGTCCTATACACTATGGCAAGTCCATTGATATGTATAAAAATATTTCTGAAAAACTGATTCCCATCTCAATTTTATATCTAGTACATACACCAACAAGGCAAAAACTCCCATAGTTGCAATGGTTTCTCCAGCAGTGTAACTGAATATTTCCTATTGCCACACAATTAGTTTATGTTATTGCAGCTTAAGTTATTGTTATAGTTGTTGATTCATGATGTAGTATCAGAGACTCTATGACCATGTTGTCAGCTCAGTGGTCCTAAGCAGCCCCTTTCTTCTAAATAAAATTCAAAGGTTTGCACAAGGTTGGATGAGTTCTGGAGCATTACCCATATTCAAGATGGAGAATCTCTTGCCTTAGCGGGCATATTGGACATATCAAAACAATTCACACGCTTTTATCCAACACCTTAAGTCTTTTGGAAGCTAGTTCATGACAACCTGAACCTTCTAGGGAACGATTTGTGCATTTTTCGCTTTAAATATGGTGGTGATGCAAATAATTTGTAAGTGTAATGTTGGATGGGGTTCACCTGGTCCCATATGACTCCTAATCAACATGGGAATGGTTGTTCTTGTTAGTAGGGAAGTCTGCTGAAGAACTTATTTTCATTTTAAAGGCACCCGTATTTTTATGTTAGCAAGATGTAGCTGTCTATAACCATGAGTCTCCTTTCTTTCTCAGTGGTCGTTTTCTTTATTCTATTCCTGCATTGCCTTTACAGGATAATAGTATTTCACCATTCACCAAACCAAAACAATGCCTCCAGATGCCTTTCTTTGTGAATCAAATTTTTACCTTATCCCTCTACTCTATTGGGTCAGCTTCGCCGAAAGATGAAGTGATGTGCTTTCTGTTGTTTTTTCAAAGGTAGAGTGATGTTATGTTGGGAATATATTATTTGTGAGAAGCACGTGAATATTATGAAGAATGGTGACCAGGGGCTTGCTATCAATTTTTTGGTGCTGAGTGCAGTGGTATTTGATTGATGTGAATGTGAGATGGATTGCATGTTGAAAATTTCATGTTCTATACTGTTGGAATTTGCGGTTTTTATATTTTGAAGGGGAGGTAGGGGGTTTGCCTTGGCTAGTTGGCTTAAGGATGATATTGGATGTTGGTTGTGATATGGACAGGAAGGAGGCGGTGGCTGGTGGTGTTGGTTGTGGTGGAGGTGGTTTTGCTGATCAGTTGTGGTTGAGGGTAGGAAAGAAAAAAGGTGAAAATGAGTTCAGACAGCCGCAGCAGGAGCCGGAGCAGAAGCAGGAGCCCAATGGACCGTAAGATCCGATCTGATCGATTTTCCTACCGTGATGCACCTTACAGGAGAGATTCACGTCGGGGTTTCAGGTTTTCTTTTGGAATTTAACTATTTATTTGCTGTATTGCTTTTCTGCTTAAATGTATTGGTAGGGGGAGTCGAAGAAGATTGGAGTATGCTTTTGATAGAAGAGGCTTTGAATCTTTGTTATTCTTTTGTAAAACCCTAATTATATCCCATTTATTTTCTGTTCTTGTGGTATGCATTCTTCGTTCTGGCTGCTGCTTTGATTAATTTGGAACTTAAGTGATAGGCTTTTGACTGTCAAGCAGAAGGGTGTGTATTTATACAGCATTTTAGGATTTGAAACATGAGCATGCATTTCTCGCAGTTGAAGAAGATTGGAGTATGCTTTTGGTAGAAGAGGCTCTGAATCTTTATTATGCTGTTTGTAAAACCCTAATTATGTCCCATTTATTTTATTTTCTTGTGATATGCATTCTGGTTCTGGCTGCTTCTTTGATTAGTTTGGAACTTAAGTGACAGGCTTTTGACTGTCAAGAAGAAGGGGTTATTTACACAGCCTTTTAGGATTTCAAACACGAGCATGCATTTCTTACAGTGGCAACACTAATTTGATTTTTTGGTCAGCCGAGACAATCTGTGCAAGAACTGCAAGAGGCCTGGTCATTATGCAAGGGAATGCCCTAATGTTGCAATCTGCCACAACTGTGGCCTCCCTGGGTATGAAATTCGTTCAGTGTTTCTTAAAAATTGAGTATTCAGATTTCAATTAACATGATTATGCTTTAGTCACACTTCTTATGCTGATAATTCTGCAGTGAAATTTGTTTACCTGGCGGTAATAGTTTTCTTCTTGCTCTTAATTTGACTGGTTAACTTTCAGCAATTTATGCCTATTATCATTCATCTTCTGTTTATTTTTATTTATACGTTAGGACAATGTGGTTTCACTTTTGTTCCTAAAGTTCAATTTCTCCTTTTTTTTCTACATTTATCTTCTTTCCAAGGATGACACTGAACTTCATTTCAAGAATCTTTTTTCTGTATATTGTCGAAGCATTGGAACTTTCAGTGTCTGTTATGTTGTCTGAATTTTTTTAAAAAGTTATTTCCTTAATTCACCTGTTAGGTTCCATCGCACAATGGCATCTTTTAATTCGAGGTGTTCATCCGTAAACTATTGTATTGTATTAATTCTATCCAAATTTATATTGCAACTATGTGCCATGTTCTTTGTGTTTTCTGTGGGTGGAAATAATTTTGCTTCCGGCATCGGATGGTGATATATGCGTGAGCGTCTTAGTGTTGCCATGATGACTTTTTGTTGGTCATTCTAATGGTGCTTCTGCCACTCCATGTAGCCAGACTCTCTTTTCCTTTACCTGCTCTTTGATACGTTTTTGAAACTTTTGTTGTTTGACTTTACAACTTTCAAATCCGAATTTTTAAAAAAAGGTAATCCTTTTGCTTATCTTAGTTCTATCGGATTTTGTAAACTCAAATTGTCAATTATACCATATCTGGTGACTGGGGCTTACTTTTCTGGATTTAAATGTTTGATCAGGCACATTGCTTCTGAATGTACCACAAAGTCACTCTGCTGGAACTGTAAAGAACCTGGCCACATGGCCAGTAATTGTCCAAATGAGGGAATTTGCCATACCTGTGGTAAAGCTGGACACCGTGCTAGGGAATGCACCGCTCCTCCAATGCCTCCAGGAGATTTAAGGTTGTGCAACAACTGTTATAAGCAGGGCCACATAGCAGCTGAATGTACGAATGAGAAGGCATGCAACAACTGTAGGAAGACAGGCCACTTGGCACGTGATTGTCCTAACGATCCTATTTGTAACTTGTGCAATGTTTCTGGGCATGTGGCTAGACAGTGTCCAAAAGCCAATGTGATTGGAGATCGCAGTGGTGGTGCCGGAGGCGGTGCAGCTCGTGGTGGTGGGGGTGGGGGTGGTTACCGAGATGTTATTTGCAGGAACTGCCAGCAATTAGGTCACATGAGTAGGGATTGCATGGGCCCCTTGATGATTTGCCACAATTGTGGAGGTCGTGGTCACCTGGCATACGAGTGCCCTTCAGGTCGGTTTATGGATCGCTACCCCAGGAGGTATTGATGGATGGAAATTTATATGCGTTCAGTAATATGGATGTTTTTTCTATGTTTTTCTCGCCAAAGACAGATTCATTAGTCCTGGTAGAGTATGTGTTTGGCTTTTTATTATTTTTAACTTGCTAGAGAGACATGACAATGATGCCAATTTATCGGCCATTTATAGTTTATGATATCGTGCTTGTGCTAGGAATAAGAATTTGCTACTCCTGGTAAGACCTGTTATTGTATGCATTCAGAGTTACCTACCTGATGACGTTACCTTTTATTGGTTTTACATGTATTTAATCGGTGCTTATATTTATTTATTGCCATTAGATTTATAATTTTTATAAATTAGCATAAGCAATGAGTACTGCTGCTATGTTTGGATTAATTAATGTCATACAATAAGTTTCACTATAAAACAATATAAAATGAAATAGTTGTTTTTACTTTTCAATTTGATGTAATAATGAAATAAATTTTTAATTTCCTTTAGACATTTTGTCTTTTGACATTATATATATTTCTAGATTGCACGAGGCCTTTATTGGACGTGGTTTTAAACTTTGGACTTAGTGGTGATAACTATTCTGATTTTAAATTATCCGAGTGATTTACCAGTAGATTTTACAACTATAAATTGTTCCATAAATTGCTAAAGAGGTTCTAACAATAAATAACCACGCGTCACTTATCAATCCCTGAAGTTCTGGTGCATGAAATTAGATATTAAACAAAACGACGTAACTTGTACATCTAAACTACTTTAAGGACACAAATCAGTCCCTTTTTTTTTTTTCAGTTAATGTTGGTTACAAGGGATAGCTTTTGAATCATTTTCTGGTTAGGTTTTACTTTTTAACCGATTGATGTGTATTGGAAAAAAATCATTAGCTTTTGAATTATTTTTTACAAATAAAGATTAATTTTAATTTTTTTTCTTTTTCAGAATATAAGAAAATCTTGATATTCTTCCTTTTTATTTTGATTGACACAAACGATACATGTCGTTATTTGAAAAAATAGGGATATATTAACGAAGCTTCGCGAGGGTCAATAGCGACGGCCGAAGACATCATAAAATCGAGTCATTCCCAAGTTCATTGCGTTAACCTTTCTATCCGCAGAACATTACCAGTTATGGCCGAATCGGGTGTGGTAGAGATAGCTGGTACACCCGTTCAAGAATTGGTGTTGAATCGTGAAAATGTTCCAAAAAATTACATTTACGAGGAAGGTGGTTCTGGATTTCGAGATGCTCTTTTGCCATCACAGGATGATGATATTCCTGTGATCGATCTCCATCGCCTCTCATCTCCATCCACAGCACAACAAGAACTTGTCAAACTCCATAACGCACTTCATTCATGGGGCTGTTTTCAGGTACCCTTTTCTAATAATCTAAACACAATCTCCTTCAATCATCACAACACTCCAGAAGAAAGAAACAGAGTATAACTAATTAAACTTAGATACCCATTTTTTTAACGATTTATTGAATAATTTTTATTTAAAGCTACAAAATTACAAGAAATGTTCGTTTTATGGTGAAGTGTATTGGGGAGTAAAAGTTTGGTAATTTCAGGTTATTGCTAAATTTAGTTTGAGTTGATTTCTTCATGAGTTTGTAAAATCATGCAATGTCAAAGAAAATATTAGAGTAGACAAATGAAGTTAGGGATGACATTATTTTCTGTTATTCTCGATTATTTTGTGGGATTCAGGCAATAAACCATGGAATGGAAAGCACGTTTCTGGACAAGGTGAGAGAAGTTTCAATGCAGTTCTTTCAACTTCCAAAAGAAGAAAAGAAAAAATGTGCAAGGGAACCAAACGATATCGAAGGATATGGCAATGATACAATATATTCAAAAAAGCAAAGGCTTGATTGGACTGACAGAGTATACCTAAAGGTTCTACCCGAAGATCAGAGGCAGTTCAAATTTTGGCCTCAAAGCCCTAATGATTTCAGGTATACATTCTTATTTATATTAAAAAAAAAATGTATGTATGAATTGGTTTTAACTTATGATAAGCATCATTCTTTCATTTTATTTTCATAAAATTAAGGGTTAAATATGTTTTTTGTCCCTCAAATATTAATGAATTTTAGAATTAGTCCATCTTCGATACCAATTTAGTCCTTTATCTTTAGAAATGTGTGGATTTAGTCTTTATTATCAATTTTTATTAAGTTTATTTGATGTTTCAAGTACATTTCATGATAGTATTTGAATTGTTTACACCATTTGACACACTTTCGCTTCGATGTTAACTTAAATATTATCATAAAATGCATTTACAATGTCAAATAAACTTAACAAAATTTGATAAGAATGATTAAATCCACATATTTCTAAAGATGAAGGATTAAATTGGTATCAAGTTTCGAAGAGAGACTAATTCTAAAATTCATTAAAACTTGTGGGACCAAAAACATATTTAACCCTAAAATTAAATAGTAAGTTTATCTGATTAAATTAAACATTCTCTCCTATTAATCACACTGGGTGTCTCAATGCAGGAGTACTGTCGTACGATATACCGAAAGCCTGAGGCTGCTAAGTGAAGTAATCCTTAAGGCCATGGCTAAGTCATTGAATTTGGAAGAAAATTGCTTCCTAAATGAAATTGGAGAGAGATCTAATATGTTTCTGAGGTTCAACTATTACCCTCCATGTCCAATGCCTGATCATGTTCTCGGCACGAAGCCACATGCAGATGGATCCACCATTACTTTTCTGTTGCAAGATAAAGAAGTAGAAGGTCTTCAAGTCCTCAAAGATGATCAGTGGTTTAAAGTTCCAATCATCCCTGATGCTCTCTTGATTAATGTTGGTGATCAAATAGAGGTACGTAATAACTTAAGTTTCTTATTCTACTTAGACTTTTGTGATTATCATTGGTTAAATATGTATTTAATCTCTAATTTTGATACATCTTGATCCTAGATATTAAAAATGAATAAGTATAATCTTTTTAACCCAATAACATTATGTTGTTTTGGATTTGTTAAATGGTGTTTCAGACTAACATTTGAGCTGGAAGGTGTCGAATGGTATAAAAAGTTCAAACCCCAATCTGAAACGTGTTTGACATGTAAAAAAAAATTAAGGATCAAAAAGACTATTATCATTCATTTTTAAAGTTTGAGGACCAAAATATATGAAAGTTTGACACAGAGACGAATTCCAATTTCAATGTAAAGACTTATAAATATATTTAATCCTTCCGTTTAACTTTCATCATTTAATTCTTGCAAAGAGCAAACCTGTCAATAGATTTGAATTGATACAACAGACAAGCTTGTTTATGCTAAGATGTGAGAAAGGAAGGATTGAGTGAGAATTGTTTTGAATGTGACTAACAACAGATATTGAGCAATGGAATTTTCCGGAGTCCTGTGCACAGGGTAGTGATAAATAAAGAGAAGGAAAGGCTAACGGCAGCAATGTTCTGCATCCCGGATCCAGAAAAAGTGATTAAACCGTTGGATAAGCTTGTGGACGAGTCAAGGCCAATATTATACAGACCTGTCAAAAATTATGTTGAAATCTATTTCCAATATTACCAGCAAGGGAAGAGACCAATGGAAGCTTCGAAGATTTAGTTAATTTTGATTAAGCCCAATGTTTCTCATGATTTGGTTGAATAAAACAGAACAAAGATGCAGCCAAATTTCAAGTTATGATCCCTGTTATAAACTGCATTCTTGTTTAGTTGTTAGTACAAGTTTTGTTATCTGATAAAATATATAATCTTGCAATTTTTTAATGCAAAAATGATTATATATTTCCTCAACTAAAAGAAATAAATACACAATTGGCTATTTTTTACTTTTCATTTTTTATCATGTTATTTTAATATAATAAAAAATAAATCTACGTAAAAGAATGTGTTTTCACTTGTTAAAAACATTAGGATTTTTCACTTGGTGTAATAAGAACTAAATTAAATATTTACTTAGTCTTTATCGGTATAAAAACATAGTTTACTTCTTAATAGATAAGGAAAACATATTTTTTCTTAATGCATATAGTTTTAATATCTGTTCACATATCTTATTTTTATAAATAATATATTTTACAATTTTCTTTATAAGTATAATCAATAATCATAACCTAATAAATTAAAAAAAAAACGTGTAGAGATTAAAATAGATGTTTTAAATAAATAAGAACCGAAAAAGAAATTTTTGTAATTAAGCAATACAAATCTAATAGTGAATATATGATATTTCTGACAAAGGTTAACTTTTGGTAAATCTAGCGCATCCTTTTAGTAGGAATCAATAACAAATGTGTTTCTTTTTAAACTTTCATTTAATTCAACATATTAATTGGTAGATATAATAATATAAACATATATACATTAATCAACGTGATATTTATACCATAAAATAAAACATTTCCTTTTTTATTTAATTGATGTATGTTGAAACCAAAAGCCAAAAATTGGTGTTAAAAGAATCATTACTTGATTTAAAAAAGAAGAATTAATGAAAATAAAACGACATGACTCTTGACTATGCATCTTTAGGACAATGATATTTAAATAAATAAATTTTGACAAATTTTTTTTATAATTAAATTGACATCTTTTGAATAAAAAAATAAAAACTACTTAAGAAATTACACCTCCACCTCAAGTTGTTAAGATTTACCCGTTAAAAAATCATTTTTCATTTTCTCATTAGTAATTGAAGGTGCAATAAAAAAAAACATACAAAAACATAAAACCATGCTTCTTTAGGCAAGTTCATCCCGTTGACCTTTTCATTCCTACAACACTTTGCAGATGTTATGGCAGAATCCGGTGTGGTAGCGATAATTGGCAAACCCGTCCTAGAACTGCTGTTGAATCCTCAAAATCTGCTAAAAAATTACATGTACGAGGAAGGTGGTGCTGGATTTCGCGATGCTCTTGTTCCATCACAAGATGATGAACATGTTCCCGTGCTTGATCTTCTTCTTCTCTCATCCCCATCTACAGCACAACAAGAACTTGCTAAACTCCGCCATGCGCTTCATTCATGGGGCTGCTTTCAGGTATCCCTTTTAATTACTTCATGTCATAACACACTGAATTTAGAGAACCTGCAGATACAAATTGGAAAAATAATGTTGGAGATTTTATTACCAAAGAAATATATATTAGAATGAATGTTGAAGTTGGTAATGATAAATTTTTGGTACAATTATTTTGTGTGGGATTCTCAGGTCATAAACCATGGAATGGAAAGCTCGTTTCTGGATAAAGTGAGAGAAGTTTCAAAACAATTCTTTCAACTTCCGGAGGAAGAAAAGCAAAAATGTGCTAGGGAACCGAAAGATGCTGAAGGGTATGGCAATGATATAATATATTCGGCAAATCAAAGGCTTGATTGGACTGACAGAATATACCTAAAGGTGCTGCCTGAAGAACAGAGGAAATTCAAATTTTGGCCTAAAAAACCCCATGATTTCAGGTATTCAACTTCTAGCCTTTGTAACTCTCAACTGATTTCTAATCGGTCTGGGATCTCCAACGATCTCCTCTTGCACCAAGATACATATATCTTGTCATGTTGTCAAGAGTTTTGAACAATGAAAAATGGATGATTAGTGTATGATATAATTGATCGAATTATGTAAGAACAAGGTTCAAAAGTCTAACGGTATGTTATAATACCTCCTTCAGCTGCATATATGACTACATTTTTACTTGACATCTATCATTAATTAGAAACAGCTCGTCTCATCGTGATCTTCTCTTGAATTCTCAAAACTTCTTTCGCTCCATCTTTGTTGAGGCAGAAAACCCATCGTTGTTTGTCTTAGTTGTACTGTTTGTCCAATAGCAGGTGACACGATAAATTTCACAACAAATCTTGTTAAAATGAACATTAAATGGTTTTGATATATACTATCTTAAAAGATGAACTTTTAAACTTAATTCAAATTTACAAAACCAACTCGTAAGTTATTTGGACTCATTTACGTATTTTAAATTTGTCTTATTTCTAATGAGATGATAGAGTTTTATAAAGGAAGATTGTTAAAAATTAGACTATATTTAAAGTTGAAGCAAGCATAGGAGTTTACTTAATTTCTCTTTTGGTAGTGACACAATTATTTGGATTGCGTATTTGCATAATGCAGGAGTACTGTTGTACATTATACTGAAAGCATAAAGCTGCTAAGTGAAGTAATTCTTAAAGCCATGGCAAAGTCACTGAACTTGGAAGAAGATTGCTTCCTCAATGAATGTGGAGAGAGAGGAGATACTTTTCTGAGATTGAACCACTACCCTCCATGTCCATTGCCTGATCATGTTCTCGGTTTGAAGACTCATGCAGATGGATCCACCATAACATTTCTGTTGCAAGACAAAGAAGTAGAAGGCTTCCAAGTCCTCAAAGATCATAAGTGGTTTAAAGTTCCAATCATCCCTGATGCTCTTGTCATTAATGTCGGTGATCAGATAGAGGTAATAACTAGATTTCTTAAGTCTTGTTGTTTAAGTTTTTACATCAACTAAGACAAATACACCGTATATAATAAGTTGCAAATCTCACCTTACAAGTTAATTTGGATCATACGGTTTTTGTGCCAGTGACACATCATTCAAATTTCTATCCTATCTACATGGTAGGATAGTGACCTACCATGGTGGTGACAAGTGAAGGAGAATTAGGATTCGATTTCGAAGAAGGAGTCTGAGAAACGACTACCACGTCCAAAAAAGGCAGCAAACGCACAAATTACCCAATCCTATCAGAGTCATCCAAAAACTATTTTAAAGAGATTTATTATTTGTTGGACCTATCATATTACCTATCGAGAACCTCTGACCATCCGTTCATCTCGATGTCAACTTACGAAAAATGAAAAATAAATTACAGTAAGCTCACATGTCTAAAATAATATAGAATCAACAGTTTAAGTTAATCAAAAGTTTATATAAATGTGGTGTTGTACTTAGATTCATGTGATGAATACAAAGTTGTGATGATGATACCAGATAATGAGCAATGGAATCTTCCGGAGTCCAATACACAGGGCAGTGGTAAATGCAGAAAAGGAAAGGCTGACAGTGGCAATGTTCTTGGTTCCAGACTCAGAGAAAGAGATTAAACCAGTGGATAAGCTCGTGAAGGAGTCAAGAACAGCGTTATATAAACCAGTGAAAAATTATGTTGAGATATATCTCCAGTATTATCAGCAAGGCAAAAGGGCAATTGAAGCTTTCAAAATTTGATTTTAGTATGATAATATTTTAAAGTCTAGTATTCATTAATTAATTACAAACATAATGTAAAAATTAATAACATTTTTTTTTTGTAATTTTGGTTCTGTGAAATTTAGCCATATTAGATCTTCAAATCAAGCAAATTTACTATAATTCAGTTGTTAATCATGAATGTTAATGTATATGTTATAGTAATATGAAGGTTTGTTCTTAAACCTCATTATTAATATATTATATGAATATGGGTAATAGATGTTATGGATTTATTGGATTCTTTAACCTTATCAACTAAACTTTTTATTTGTTTTATGAAAAAAGTAAAAATGAAAGTCTAGTATGCAGTGAAACGTATGATATTATTGAAGTTTGAATATATTTTTATTATGTCCTACTCATTACAAAGTTATATTTTGTCCTGGTTTTAAATGTTTGGTATTTTTGAATTTTTTTGATACCGACAATAATTAGTATAACTAAAAAAAGGTATTAATTAATATAATTAAACTCACAAAGAATATACAAGTCTTATAAACACTATCCTGTGTTGCTCCCTTTCAAATTAAATTATTGTTAGGTTTAAATATTTGACAATTTAATGGTCTTCTTTTTAGTGCTTGTTAGTAATTATGAACATAATTAATTTAGTATCGATATAAATGCTAATTAAAAAAAATCAAACTTTAGTTAAAATGAAGTAAAATATTTAATATATTCATAAATAAGATAATCACCTATAACTTAGTCAACCTTTTAAAAAATCACCATGCTATGTACAATAACTATTATTTTAGTTTAAATACTAATTTTTTGTTAGTGCGGTAAAAAAAATAATGCAGCTTAGAAATAAGTCAGATGATCTAAACTAATTTTTTGTTCAATTTGGATGGACTAATTTTTAGTTTACTAAAGGTTTTAATATTGTAGTTAGAGATCTCAAATAGGTTTCAACTTATGAGCTAATTATGCTCATTACGAGTTTGAGCTGGGTTAGGTCGAGAAAAAAATTAATTTTTTAAAAAATGAATTGAACTGAACTTGACTTACTTAATCCACAGATTAAACGGGTTCAAGCCAGGTTAAAGGTGAGTTAATCCACTGAATCTACCAACATTTTTTATAATTTCTTTTAAATTTTTATTTGTTATAATTATTTTATATTTCTAATTATATAGGTTCACAATTCCATATTTTTGTGCGGGACAACTAAATAAATTATGTTTATCTCTACAATATGTAAATAATTATATAATAAAAAACAAAACAAAATTAAAATGTGTACACAAAAATAACAAAAATAGATATTCTCTTTATATATATTGATATTTTTTTAATTTATTTAATAATTATATCATAAATGATAAATAAAAAAAATTGTGTAAAAGAAGTATTCTCATTATAAAATAAATATTGATTACATTTAATCATCTCTTTGTCATATGTCGTAGACTGGTATTTATGATCTTTGTACCATTATTGGATAAATTACGAAAAGCAATGTAACTAATTTTCACAATAGTCAAAGCGTAATTAAAATGTTATTTCGGTTATCACGAGGAGCAGCTTATCTTCAAGTCACTCAAGAAATGTGAACAGAGTAGCATATTAATGATGTATTTGTTAAAATTAAATTAGATTTTGTATTTAGATATAATATTTCATTAAAAGGAAGAATTGTATAATAAACAAAAATTTAATTCAAAATAATCTAAAGTAATATTAAAGATTCAAACATATAGTAAGGAAAACATTTGAAAATAAAAAAAAAGCTACTGAACATTTCATTAAGTGATTTTAAAAATATATTGAAGAAGTTAACTAAGGAAAACTTGAATAAATATCTTTCTGAGAAAATATTTGTATAAACACATGGTAGGAAGGTG
>Ga0099823_1003868_pt1 | contig 14429 bp, 4 predicted proteins | sample CowpearedBW_FD_76831 | JGI IMG/M metagenome (GOLD analysis project Ga0099823, IMG submission 76831) | Root nodule microbial communities of legume samples collected from California, USA - Cow pea red BW | ecosystem: Host-associated > Plants > Roots > Nodule | place: USA: California | collected...
AAAGACGGGCGCAGCCAAATCAACCATTTCCTATCAAGACTGGGAGAACGGCGATTTGACAATCGACCAAGAGACAACTATCCTACCCCTCCAATCCTACAGAAGGTCATATATGAACCTCTGGAGATATTTTGATTTAGTTGAAAAATAGCAGCTCTGGATATTATTTAATTTATAGTAATTATTCTTCACAATACTATTTTTCATCGTGTTCCATGGTGAACCCAAAGGTTACAAGAGTACTTCCCATGGAAGAATTTAATTGTCGTGTTTAGCCTCTTTTCTTACAGTGTTTGTTTTTTCTTTGCTGTTTTATAATACTGAAGAATATTCGTCACTTTAAGAATTCATTGGAGTTACTTAGTTGTGCTTTGGACAAAACTTTCAGAAATTGTGTTGATTTTTAACTTCCTATAAGTTAAAAAAAAATGTTTTTATCTGTTTGAAATCCCATGTTGTCTAATCGTAAGGTAAAATAATATCCTATCGAGGAAAAGAAGAGAAAAAATCATATATAAAAAGATCATAAATTTCATTTTATAAGTTAATTATGTGAGATTGAAATTCTTAAAATTTATTTATGTGATATACAATCTTAACGATATTTTTTTTTTTGAATTAATCATTCCATAATTGATCTTTAATCTCACACTCGATTCATATCTTACATCTTGAGTTAAAAATTTATTTTACTCACAAATAAGTATCTACAATACCCTCCCTTTATTATATTGTTAAATTGAGTTAATCTTATAATTTAAAAGTTGACTCAAATAAAAAAAAAATTCATATGTATGTATGTATGTAATGTAACAGCATACCGTGTGAATCATGGAACAAGTCATCTCGTACATCCAATGAAAAAGTGGAATGACGTGAAACAACATTGCGTACTTTCAACGTGGCTGACTTTTTTCAGTTTTTCAGTTAAATTAATTTCACTCGTTTTCACTTTGATGAAGGTAGGTTTTACTTTTCCTGTCAATTTCTTAAATTAATTAGTAATAAGTAAACAAATTTTAAAGCTTTAATAGCACATTTCAAATGAAAATTATTAGTGTTGTTAATATATAAACAGGTTATGATCATGGTTTGATTCACTAATATACAGAAAGTTTGCGAGTTTTATTCGTCCTCTGAAAATGCGTCTTGCTGAATTAGGGATGATGTGAAGATTTTGTCTTTTTTGTTGGTGTGTTTTGTAATAGTAAATTTTCAAGAGACGTCATAAATATTTTACGTGGGGGGTTAGATTAAATCTACTCAGAGGTTTAGTCGTTTGTATCAGTGGCTGTTCATTGACTATTCAAGGCTTTTTGCTTCATTGTAAACCAGGGAAGGTTCTATTTTTCATTTCCTTGCCCACTAAGAGAGAGAGAGAGAGAGAGAGAGAGATGGCATTTGGGTTCATGGAGGTGGAGCTGGTGAAAGCAAAGGGTCTTCATGATACTGATGTCTTTGGTAAATTGAATCTTTAGCTCAGATTCCTTTCTTTTCTCATATTCTTTTTCAATTTATACATCATGCCCTTTTTATTAGATTTCAACTTTTTCTTATTCTAAAATTGGGATTTTTCTAAGCATTCATTCATCTATATTCAATTCCTTGTTCAGCTTCTAATCTGAGTATCTGACATCTCGATTCCTTGAGTCCAGTATAATTTAGATGAATTCAAGGCACTTCCATGATGATTTTCTTCTTCATTAGTTGTTCTTCCCTAAAAACGAAGTAAAAATGAAATGCTCAATTGCATGCGAAGTCTTAAGACCTTTCTATTATCAGATTCTGACAAGGTGCTGTGTTCTTTTTGTTAATCTGTTTTCTTTGTTGATAGCTCGTATGGATCCTTATGTCCTGTTACAATACAAAGGTCAAGAGCGCAAGAGCCGTGTAATTCATGGTTAGTTAAATGCTTCTTTTCCTAGAAATTTGTATAGCATTAACTATCAAGTCTAGAAATGCTTAGGATTTCACGATTTTTGTGTGGTTATAGCTTGGCATGGAGGGATAGGTAAAACTTTTTATCACCAATCACCATGATTGCCTTCTGCTGTAACTGTAATATAGAGGAGAGGACAACTGAATGATATTTCAGATTTGAAATTCCATTGATAGATATGGTTTCTTTGAACTATGTATTTTGAAATTGTTCAATCATTTCATTCTTCTGCTGAGATTACAATATAAATCAAGAATTTCGTAATGCTAAATCTAGCAGACATATAGTTCATCTGATAGTGGTATGCTTTTTCTGATGCAATATGTGGTTTCTTCCTTTCCTTCTTTTATGAAGGACTTGTAATTAGATGCGTATAGCTCAAGAATCTCAAGCTAAAAGGGCACCACTGGAGGGAATAAGAATTAAGAACTGTCAAATAAGGAGTTTTATCCCTTCATTTCTCTTCCCTCCCTTCCCTATGTGTGTATTTCACCATGACCATAGTTAAATGAAGCTCCACAACTGTTTTTAGTGTTGTTGTCCAATTAAAATGGAAGTTTCACTTCAATAATCTATGTTCACATCTGTAATCGAAGCCTTGATTATTATGTGGATTTCTGGTGTGAGCCTCTAATTCTAATTGGAGATTAACACTAAAAGCAATTACAAAACTGTATCTAGCTTTTGTCCTTTCACTATTTCCTTTATTGAAGTAGATGGGTAAGCAAAAGAAAAATAAGTGTGCTTTCTTCCCTTTTTCAACTGCCTAAAATTGATAGTGTTTCTTACTAGGCTTAAAGTAACATAGATGCTGATAAAAGCTGAGTTGAATTTTCAGTTTTTTAGCATTAATAAGGCATTTGATTAGATGATTCTTTTATTGATGCAGAGGGAGGCAGAAATCCTGTATGGAATGAGAAATTTGTATTCAGAGTAGAATATCCCGGATCAGGTGACCAATACAAGCTCAACCTTGTAATCATGGACAAGGATGTATTTTCTGCAGATGACTTTGTTGGCCAGGCTGCGTAAGACTTTACTAGCTTCTTAAATATAGTGAATTTTTCATGATGAGTTGCTCTTTTTGACTAAATGAAAATGTTCTACCTCTGACTCAAAATTCTAAAATTGCATGTAGTTTAAAGTTTTTTCACACATCAATAATGACAATAAATATGTCAACAATTTCTCCAAATTCATTCTCTCAAGAAATACATAACTTTAATCGTCTGGAAATACAGACATTTAGGAAATTCCATTTGCATTCTTTTAATAAGTTAAAGTTCCAATCATCTTGATATGAAGGAATTACTGTGTTAGTTTCTGAATTCTCATGTTAACTTTTTGTTAAGGATGCAAATAAGCTTTTTGATTCCTCTATATCCAACGAAGAAGGGTTGCAGAAAATTCAATAAGGAGAAGGACACCCTTAAACCAGGATCATGAGAAAAAGATGATAAAGCATTTTACTTGTATTTCTTGTTCATAATAGAGGGTCAATTTTCTGTATCCAGAGTTCATGTAAAGGATTTATTGGCAGAAGGAACAGAGAAGGGATCGGCTGTGCTTCGTCCTCACAAGTATAGTGTGGTTCGTGCTGACCAATCTTATTGTGGTGAAATTGAAGTTGGTATAACTTTCACCTTAAAGGTAATATTTTAGTTTGAGAGTGCTCATATTTCTTGTTATGCAAACAACAGCAAAGAATCTAAGCTTGAGTTCATATGAAAAAAACATGCTAGTTATTTGCTCTGCACAATGAAAAATTTGAAATGAAGTTTGTCAACATGTAGTATATTATATATGATGTTAGGACTTTAGGAGTTTCTTTAATGTTGTTGTTTGAATTCACAGGAACAAGAATATGCTGATGATGATGAAGATGTTGGAGGATGGAAGCAAAGTTTCTTTTGATTCAGTGTGCTTCAGATTTGGATTTTGGAACGTAACATAACATGATTACATGGAATATGCATAGAATTTGAAATCCCTTCTAGTGTCTGTATGAGATGTTACGAAAACAGTTGGCATTAAGATAGTTATTAATGAGTTTAACCGTAAAATTTGTATTTATCATACACTGAGTGAAGTACATAAGAACTGCATGGAACTTTGGTCTCTGATTAAAACTCTGGAATATCTTTTTGCCACAAGAAATGCTCCTTTGAGTTTTCTATATTCATTGGCCATGCTAAGAAGTTTTATAATACTAATGAAAAGGAAGAATATTTTTGTATTTCTTAAAATAACATTGTTTCATATCTGGTTTAGTGAGACTCACATTTATGTGTTTTCTTTTCTCTTCTTCAACACTCATTGCTTTTCCTTTCTACAAATAAACGATGAAACTTTTAAAGGACGACCTCGAATTTTATTGTGATTACAACCAACACAATTTGGCCATTTATGTCAAAATATGTTAGACTACATATGGTCTTCATATGCAGTTGTTTGAATTTGATTTCTATTGGATTCTTTCAAAATAAATGTGTGATAGACCTTTTTCTATTAAAAGTGCCATAAATAATAAATTTAAACCTTACATTTTTAATAATGTATAAAATATGTGTTACATTATAAATATCTGATTTTATGGGCTATATGTAATATAATATTATTTTTTAAAAGTAGTTTGGCTTAATTTAATTAAATGAAATTTAGAATAATTTATGGAATAGTCAGGTTCAAAATAGTTAAATAAATCTAAATTAAGAACTTTGTTCAAAAGGAGTATGATACAGTACTTCAATTTAACTCCAACAAATTTAAATAGTTTAATATTAGTTCATTTTTATTTTCCACACACTTATATGTGTGTGTGACATTCAGCAGATGATATTAAGTTATGATCATCTAATACATGTTAGATATATCTTTAGTATACTTATCTAATATTTTTTTATATATAATATTTTAATTTAAAATTCAATTATTTAACTTTAAAATCTTAGTATTCCTAAAAATGTGTTTACAAAAGTATGTAGGCCACAACTATCATATATGTTGGTATTGTAATGAATTAAAGACACAAACCAACCAATCAAACCTAAAAATCTTCACACACATATAAGCTAAGGCAACACAAAAAGCCCAACAACCATTGCAATCATCACAAAAACACATTTTCAACAAGTTTTTTCAAGAACTCAAATGACATATCAAACAGACAAATATAAAAAGGATATATCACAATCTTTTTTAGAACTTTCATATTAAAATTTCACACTAGACTTAAACAATTTCCAAGTATTTTAATTACAAGAATCCAATACAATTTAAAAACCACAGTACGTAATGTTGTAAAAAAATCATAGTATTATTATTCTTATAATAACAACTAGCCACGAGTAATAGCAACAATATAATATAATATAATAGAAACCTTAAAAGAGTTTATATGAGAATTTATATATTCAACCCTCAAATAGCTGTCATAATCTTAAATTAGTTTGTTAAAGAGAGAGTAAAATTAAAATTCTTTTTATCATTGCGTTAAGCTACATTAAGATCAATTGATCTAGGTTTAATATTGTTTTGAAATGATTCAATATTTTTAACAAAACTAATATACTAAAACATTTTATTAGGTTTATTAGGTTAGAAAGTGGATAAGCTTGGTTATGACTTTAACATCACTATAATATCATTATGTTAGAAAATGGACTTTAAGCTTAATTCAATCTTACAAAATCGATTTGTAATAAGGTGAAATTTATACTTCACTTATATATTATAAAATTATCTTATTTCTAGTCGATGGGTCTCCAACATTTTCAAATTACTATTTAAATTCATTTTTTGATTTTATAACCTTATATATGACGTTATATTTTTTTTTATAAAAGTATATTTAAAATATATATTTTAATGAATGAAAATTGCAATGCATTACAAAGTTATAATATTAATTCACTTTATACTATATAACAACATTCTAGAAAAAAAAATCAACTAGTATGAAGGAAAATCCTAGTAGCTTGATGTATTCCAAAATAGACCAGCAGACATTTTCATAGTGACTGGTTGAACTGGTCAACAAATCTTATATGACAAAGACAAACTCAGAGAACATAATGACACCATTCATTAGCTTTGTCATCATTCAAGTTCAAACCGATTCTACCCTAAGAAAAGGACTTGTCTTCAAAACGAGTTTGCTACAGCAACTCAAGGGAAATGGACGTTTAACATGAATTATCATCAATACTAGATAATATGACATTTTTAACTCTTAATAAAAACATTTTTAAGATTAACATATATGACATTTTCTAATTCACCTTTTTCTAAAATTATAAGTTTTTAATTTTAATTACTAATGTGAGTTATTTAAAGAAGGAAGCACATGGCAGCGCTTCTAGACCCTCCTCCACCCAATAAAAAGTAGCAGCCATGATGAGTATAACTCAGTAAAAGTCTTACCGAGTCATTTGGTTATGTATACTTTTCATAGAAAATAATACTTAGTTGTCCTTTTCAACAATTTACTACGGCCAAATGACATTAAATTATTTGCGTAGGTTTTTGGAAATTGGAAGACCAAGTTTGAGGTGCATGCGCGTACGGTCTTATCCTATTCAAACTTTTGATTTTTTGTGCAATCCAAAGTCTTGGTCATTTAAACGCATAGTCACACTTAGAACCCTATATAAGCAAACACAAGGCTACCATTTTTTCCAACTTCAACACTCATAAACCTAAACCAGATTAAGCACGTTTATTGTAAGAATTTGGTGAATCAGAATCTTCATTCTTCAGGAACACAGACATGGCAATCGGTTTCATGGAGGTGCAACTTGTGAAAGCAAAAGGCTTACGTGACACTGATATCTTTGGTATATATCAGTTTTCTAAAGAGTTTTATAAATAATGTTTCCTTAGAATAAAGCTGAATCAAACATGGTATCAATATGGTTGTTTATTGTTTTATTTTGCTGATATATAGGTAAAATGGATCCTTATGTTCTCATACAATACAAAGGCCAAGAGAAAAGGAGCAGAGTCGCTCATGGTGAGTTCATGTCCTACATATTCAAGTCCTTCTTTCTTTTCCTTCAATTTACAATAAACTTGGCTAGTTATAGATGAATCTAGGGATACTTTAACAATGTGCATGCAAAAGAAATCGTATTTAAATATAACTCAACTAAGATTTGTATCCATTTATACTGTAAACGTGAATCTCCAACCATGAAAAAATGATTATTGCTTAAACTTCGTTTTCATTTGGACCCTTCAAACCCAACTTTGATGCAGATTAATGAAAATCATGTATATCTTTAATTTATGGTTTTGAAGTTTTTGTTGAACGTAGTGTTATGGTGTTTTTGTGCAGGGCAGGGAAAGAATCCAGTATGGAATGAACAGTTTATGTTCAAAGTAGAGTATCCTGGATCGAAAGATCAACACAAGATCATCTTCAAAATTATGGACAAAGATTTATTTAAAGACGACTTTGTTGGAGAAGCCATGTAAGGCTTCAATGGCTCCATTTAACTAAAACTAACTTTTTGTCGAACTTGTGTAGATGATTTAAAAGAGTTAATTTGTTGTTTTGTATATGTAGAATCCATGTGGGGGATTTATTGGCCCAAGGAGTAGAAAATGGAGGAGCTAAGTTACAAACTCTAAAGTATAGAGTGGTTCGAGCAAACAAGTCTTATTGTGGAGAAATTGATGTCGGTGTTACTTTTACTCCAAAGGTATTCTTCACAAATTGCATGATCTACTTATTTATAAATTATGATCCATCCACCCAATGATTATGTTTGGTAATTGCATATTGATTTTGTTCTTGATTTGATTGTAGGTGAAAGACAAATTTGTTGAAGAACAGATAGGAGGATGGAAAGAAAGTGGCAACTATTTAGCATGAAATAATTCCTAATTTTGATTTTTAGTTAAATAGGTCTTAATTTTCGTTAATTTTATTCAATTGAATTTTTTTTTAATACCGTCATGAACAACACATGTCACTATGTGATTTTTTTTTAATTTTTTTAATTTTTTTAATTCTTTTTAAATGTCCACGTGTCAATCCAACAATGTGTCACGTGTTAAAGTCAATGTTTAAATCCAATCTGGTCCCTATATTTGTTATTTTTGTTCAATTTAGTTTCACTTATTTGTTCATTGTGTCCCATTTAGATCGAGATTTTATTTGACTTATTTTTATTTTCTAGCCAGACACCTTGAGCAAAATCTAAGGGTTGTTTTTGTTACTTGTAACCAAATTTGTGATATATAAGAGGTACATCCATCGGATGAAAAAAAATTGATTAGTAAATTTTAAAAAATTGTACGAAAAGTTATACGCAGCTCCCCAGTTATTTGTTCTTTGTACCCCACTTATTTGCCTATCTTGTTTGATGTATTTTTTTTTTCAAGTCAGTCACCTAGTACAAACATTAAGGGTTGATTATTGTAACTTATAATCAAATTCGTGATACATAAGAAGTAGATCGCATTAGACGAAAAAAAAAAAGATTGATTAGTTTATTTTAAAAAATTATACAAAAAGTAACAAGCAACTCTCCACATATTTGTTCAATGTGCTCCACTTAGATTGAGATCTTATTTAACTCATTTTTTTTCAAGCCAGCCACCTTGTGCAAAAAATAAGGGTTGTTTTTGTTACTTGTAACCAAATTTGTGATACACAAGAGGTACATCCATTGGATGACAAAAAAAATTGATCAGTAAATTTTAAAAAATTGTATGAAAAGTAATACGCAGCTCCCCACTTATTTGTTCTTTGTACCCCACTTATTTGCTCATCTTGCTTGACGTATTTTTTTTTCAAGCCTAGTACAAACATTAAGGGTTGATTCTTGTAACTTATAATCAAATTCGTGGTACATAAGAAGTATATCGCATTAGACGAAAACAAAAAAAGATTGATTAGTTTATTTTAAAAAATTGTACAAAAAGTAACAAGCAACTCCCCACATATTTGTTCAATGTGCTCCACTTAGATTGAGATCTTATTTAACTCATTTTTTTTTTCAAGCCAGCCACCTTGTGCAAAAAATAAAGGTTGTTTTTGTTATTTGTAACCAAATTTGTGATACACAAGAGATACATTGTTGGATGACAAAAAAAATTGATCAGTAAATTTTAAAAAATTGTACGAAAAGTAATACGCAGCTCCCCACTTATTTGTTCTTTGTACCCCACTTATTTGCCTATCTTTTTTTACGTATTTTTTTTTTCAAACCAGTCACCTAGTACAAGCATTAAGGGTTGATTAGATTGATTAGTTTATTTTAAAAAATTGTACAAAAAGTAACAAGCAACTCCTCACATATTTGTTCATTGTGCCCCACTTCGATTGAGATCTTATTTGACTCATTATTTTTTTCAAGTCAGCCACCTTGTGCAAAAAATAAGGGTTATTTTTGTGACTTGTAAGCAAATTCGTGGTTAATAAGAAGTACTTGCATTGGATGACAATAAAATATTGATAAACAAATTTTAAAAAATGGTACGAAAAGTAATACACAACTCCCCATTTATTTGTTCTTTGTGCCCCACTTATTTGCCTATATGATTTGGCATATTTTTTTTTCAAGCCAGTCACCTAATGCAAGCAATCAGGGCTGATTTTGTAACTTATTAGACGGAAAAAAAAGATTGATTAGTTTATTTTAAAAAATTGTACAAAAAGTAACCAGCAACAACTCCCTACGTATTTGTTCATTGTGCCCTACTTATATTGAGATCTTATTTGACTTATTTTTATTTTCTAGCCAGCCACCTTGAGCAAAAAATAACTGTTGTTTTTGTTACTTGTAACCAAATTTGTGATACATAAGAGGTACCTCCATTAGATGACGAATAAAGATTGATCAGTAAATTTTAAAACATTGTACGAAAAGTAATACACAAGTCTACTTATTTGTTCTTTCTGCTCTACTTATTTGCCTATCTTGTTTGACCTATTTTTTTCTTCAAGCTAGTCACCTCGTGCAAGCATTAAGGGTTGATTTTTGTAACTTATAATCAAATTCGCAGTACATAAGAAGTACAACCCTTTGGATGATAAAAAAAGATTAATTAGTAAATTTGAAAAAATTGTACGAAAAGTAACAAGCAACCCCACATATTTGTTTATTGTGTCCCACTTAGATTAAGATATTATTTGACTCATTTTTTTTTCAAGCCAGCCACCAGTGCAAAAAATAAGAGTTGTTTTTGTGACTTGGAAGCAAATTCGTGGTTAATAAGAAGTACATCCATTGGATGACAATAAAAGATTGATCCATAAATTTTAAAAAATTATACAAAAAGTAATACACAACTCCCCATTTATTTGTTCTTTGTGTCCCACTTAATTGCCTACATGGTTTGGCCTATATTTTTCTTCAAGCCAGCCACCTAATACAAGCAATAAAGGTTGATTTTTGTAAGTTATAATCAAATTTGTGGTGCATAAGAAGTACATCGCATTAGACGAAAAAAAAGATTGATTAGTTTACTTTAAAAAATTGTATAAAAAGTAACAACCAACTCCCCACATATTTTTTCATTGTGCACAACTTAGTTTGATATCTTATTCGACTTATTTTTATTTTCTAGCCAGCCACCTTGTGCAAAAAATAAGGGTTATTTTTATTACTTTTAAGCAAATTCGTGATACATAAAAAGTACATCCATTGGATGACAAAATAAGATTAATTAGCAAATTTTAAAAAGTTGTACGAAAAATAATACAGCAGCTCCCCACTTATTTGTTCTTTGTGTCCTACTTATTTGTCTATCTGGTTTGACCTGTTTTTTTCTTCAAGCCAGCCACCTAGTGCAAGCATTAAGGATTAATTTTTGTAACTTATAATAAAATTTGTGGTACATAAGAAGTACATCCCAATAGACGAAAAAAAAAGATTGATTAGTAAATTTTCAAAAATTGTACGAAAACTAATACACAGCTCCTCACTTCTTTGTTTATTGTGCCCATCTTATTTACTTATCTGTGTTAGCCTATTTTTTTTCTTTTTTTTCAAGTCATTCGTTCCATGCAAGCAAATAAGGTTGTTTTTTTGTGACTTGTATGCAAATTCGTGGTACATAAGAAGTACATCACCTTGGATAACAAACAAAAGATTAATTAATATAGTTAAAAAAATTGTATAAAAAGTAATATGCAGTTTCCACTTAGATTGAGATCTTATTTGATTTTTTTTTTCAAGTTAATCACCTAGTACAAGTAATAAGGGTCGATTTGTTTTACTTATTATCAAATTTCATTATACATAAAAAGTACATCCGATTAGATGAAAAAAAAATTATATGTAAATTTTTAAAAATTGTACAAAAATAACACGCACATAAAATGATTATTTAGTTTTGGTCTCTAAGTTAAGGAGTTTAAAAGAAAAATCATCCCAATTAACATTTGTGTGACTGCCCCTGACATTTGAGAGTAACTGAAACGCATTAGAAGACCAATGTGAGGTATCTTAGTCAAGTCCACTATTTTCTAAAACCTATTTGTCCTGAAACCTACTTGCTACACACGTTTCTGTGACCAACAAGAAACTTCCATAAAATAAAACAAAGCAAAGACCAACTCTAAATTTTTAGACTTTAATGCCAAGTGACATTAATTATTTCTTCATACTTTGATTTTAATTTTTTTTGTGAATTTTCGTACTTAGATTTTGTGCAATGCCAACTTGCCAAGTCTTGCTCTAATAGCTGCTCATGCAGCCACCCTACATAGAAAACCACAAGGTCACCAATCTTGCCAAGTATTCATGTTATTTTTCTTTGAGAGATCCTTTGTGAAAAGACGTCTTTGAATTTTTATTGTCTCCTCTAAATTATAAATTATATAATGGACTAATAATAAAGAAATAACTTTTTTCTTTTTTTAAGTCTGAAAATCTAAAATAAATTAGTAACTCACATGATCAATTATGTATTATTTCATTGTTTAATTCTTTTAGCATGTACAAGGAAAATAAATGTATTAAAATGTTACTAACAAATTAGTTTGTATTACTGTCATTGTTGTCTCATATCATAATTCTCAATTCATTTGAAACAATCACTAGGCATCATTACTTCTACAATCTAGTTAACAAAATAAGATTTCTTAAAATAATTACCATGCATGAAGCTTTTTTTAAAAAAAAACAATTTATTTGGATCTAAAAGAATTAAAGCAAAGGACTTGAACATGTGACACCCGTAACATTCATTGAGAAGTGGAATTCACTAAAAGAACTTGTACATTAAATTGACCTACTTAAAATTTAAACTGGGAATATTTCCAAATTAAACTCAGCACTTTAGAGTATATAAGTTGAATATTAAATCATTGTAGAATGTGATTAAGAGTTTTAGAAACCTACATTTCACTATTTAAGCTCAATCCAATGTTATGTGTTTTGAAGACAATTCAACCAAACTGAGTCAGAATGGACATTGTAAATTTGACCGTTGAATAATAAATCCGACGAGGACCCATTTTCTTCTACGCAAGAAAATACGTAGCAGCCTTTCCTCTCTCCTAAAAAATTACCACGATTCATAATTTATTGATTTTATTCATGATTTTTTTTATAGCAAAATTAACTACTTGGTTTGAGTGGGATATTTGTTAATAAAACGTAGAAGACAATTTGATAAAGTAATGTACATTATCAATTCATTTACAAGATTTTGTTAATAACATTGCAAAGACTAATATACAGCTAATATTTGATATCATTTCTAGAACACAACCATGTCCTCCCAGTATTTAGATAAAACCATTAAGAAAATAAGTTTCTTTACAAAATCAAATACATATTTAATCTTAATATTTTTATGATGATTAATAAAAAAACAATTGTTTGTTGAAGTCACAACTTCTCCCATCTCATTCCAACTTTGCTATTAAACTAACATTTTAACTACTCTGTATTATCTTAAAGTTGTTTTAACATTTTGATATACATAACTATCACACCCAAAACACAATAATAAGAAGAAGGTTTGGTTTTGTGTTTGAAATATTGATTGAATTTTAGTATTGTCTATTAGTTCTGTCTTTAAAAATATAAAGATTTCATATTTAAAAATATATTACAATTTTTTTAATATATCAAAATTGATGTATTTTAAATGCATATAAGAAGAGTAATTTAAAAAATTCAATATAAAATATGGATTCCAGAAAGAAAGAAACTAATTTAATAGGTTATATACATCATGTTAAGCAAAAGAAAGAAACTAATTGAATAGGATTGCGAAAATTGTTAATTAATTTTTTTTTAAAAATGTTAATTAAGATTACAAAGACTAAGAACTAGTAATATTAGTATTACCAACAAAATTAATATGGAAAACATAACCATATCTAAAAATATAAAGAACAAAATCACATTTTGTTAAATATCATAAGATCAAATCATGTAAGGAAAAACTAATATGGTGAAAACCTAATATCATAAGACTGATAAATTAATTTTTTGAGGTCTAGTAGGAAGATATTATAAATTATAAATAAATATGACATGATTTTAGTTCACATAAGAAATTGACATATTTTAATCTAAAATTTCAAGGTTATGGATTTTTTTTCTTGTACGATACTTAATTTCGTCACTTCTATGTAACATAATACTTAGACTCACATCTCAATTATTCTCGATATAGACTAAGCATAGTTTTCATTGAAAAGTAGCACATAGTTGCCACTTAATTATGTACTAGTGCTAATTTAACAATTATTTGTGTTGGGTTTTAGACATGGGAAGACCAAGTTTGAGGTACCGCGTTGTCTTATTCATACGTTGATTTTGTAGGATGTCTAAGTCTTGGTCCTATGAAATGCAGATGCTAAGGACCCAATATAAACATCAACACAAGCTCACTACTTCTTCAACCTTAGCCCTCATCATAAGCCTAAAACAGATACTTCTCAAGCACGTTGCAAAAGTTTGCCGAATTAGAATCAGAATCTTCAGAGACTCAGATAACATGGCAATTGGTTTCATGGAGGTGCATCTTGTGAAAGCAAAGGGCCTGCATAACTCTGATATCATAGGTATCTAACAACTCACTTTGCCTTACATTATATTTGTTGTTAAAAATAACCTTTGTTGTAAAACTCTTTTTCTTTTCTTTAAAACTCAAATGAATGGATAAAAACTTTGTATTACATGTTTAAATCAGTAGCTTATGAAAGAGTTTACTCACTTACCTGTGTTGATAGGTGAAATGGACCCTTATGTTCTGATACAATACAAAGACCAAGAACAAAGGAGTAGTGTCGCCATTGGTATGTTCTGGTGTAACCAAGTCAATGTTTGAATCTCCCTTAGGACAATTCACTTTTTTTTTTCTTAACCTTTTTGGTTGAACACACTCTTCAATGGTGTGTTGTGCAGGCCAGGGCATAAATCCGGTATGGAATGAGAAATTCATGTTCAAAGTAGAATACCCTTTATCAAATCATCAACACAAGATCATCTTCAAAATTATGGACCAAGACTTATATACA
>Ga0099823_1003877_pt1 | contig 14420 bp, 5 predicted proteins | sample CowpearedBW_FD_76831 | JGI IMG/M metagenome (GOLD analysis project Ga0099823, IMG submission 76831) | Root nodule microbial communities of legume samples collected from California, USA - Cow pea red BW | ecosystem: Host-associated > Plants > Roots > Nodule | place: USA: California | collected...
TATATCTGTACCCCTTCCTTAATACAACAAGCAAGTCAAGACCATTTGAGTACTTGAGGCTTACCAGTCTTGGTGTCATCGGTGCATTAGTGAAGGTATTTCTTCCTTGCCCATTCTGTTGGTTGCAAACATCTACTAGAAAAAAAATATAAGACAATATACATGATTGATGATTATATGGCAATACTAAAAAGAAATTATCACCACATTCTTAACACAAATCCCCAAATTCAATTTGTTAGTATGGGTTATTCACTACTATCAAGGAAAAAGTATAGTACCACTGTTACGTTACATTATCATTGTGTTTTATTTTTTTTATTTTATAATTCATATCTAATATGTTATGTTTTCGTCAATTGTGAAAATTTTTATCCATCAGGTCGATGATACAGAAGTTATAAGTTTCCTTCTTTCAACAGAAATAATTCCTCTGTGCTTGCGCACCATGGAAATGGGCAGTGAGCTATCCAAAACAGTTGAGTTTACTGATTCTTTGTTTTTAGTCTTTGGTAAACTATGTCATCACGTTATTTGTCTGGCAAATTGGATTTAGTTTCTGTTTCCTTCATATTTCTGAGCACTTTCTTCTGGTCTCTGTTTCATTAACATGTGTATATGCACTTTTTTCCAGTGAGCACCTGTGTATTTATGTTACTCTATCTTGCTCATTCTAATACAACCATTTATGATTTATCTGTGCATGGATTCATATGTTCATTACTGATATAGCATGAGTAGTTGGTCTCAATTTAAGCTCTTAGCTACATCACGGGGCTTTGAAATTTTCATGGCATGTTTAGTTTTGTAAGATGTAATTTGTGCACTGGCATTCGTAATAGCTGAGTTAGAATGTTATTCTTGATCCTAAAGTCAGATATTTGACATAGATTCATGATTTTGTGCTATGAATGCCAAAGATGTCTTCGTTCTGTAGACATTAAGCCACTTGGGCATTTTAAATTTTCATTCTCTTGATCTTCAATATATACATGAATAATAGTAAAATGGATCATGCTTGTCTAATGAAACCTCCACCACAGGTTGCAACATTTATTGTTCAAAAAATTCTTTTGGACGATGTCGGCCTGGACTATATTTGTACTACAGCCGAGCGCTTTTTTGCGGTAGGTAGAGTTTTGGGGAACATGGTGGCAGCTCTTGCTGAGCAACCCTCATCTCGTCTACTGAAGCATATCATTCGGTGCTATCTTCGCCTGTCAGATAATCCAAGGTTAGTTGGTAATTTGCAACTACCTACTTGTTCCTTCTTCATCCCTTCAAACTAAATTGCCTCGTCAGCTGATTTTCTTTCAAGTTGAATTATAATTAAACTTTGCTCTGGTTAAAACAGGGCTTGCGATGCATTAAGAAGCTGTTTACCAGACATGTTAAGAGATGCCACTTTCAGCAGTTGCCTTCGTGTAAGTGCTTGTAGTTCCGGTGATATACAAATTTGATTCAATGAATTCAGTGAATGGCTGGATTACCGAAATCATAAGTTGAAGGATTCTAGTGAAGTAACTGGAAAAGTCAATTTATGTAGCAAAATCTAGGTCACTTCCTTTAAAGAGTTTTTGGTGTTTTTTCTTTATTTGAAATTAGAGTTTAACCTTAGGAATTTATGTTGATCTTTAATGCAAAACACTTATGACGTGGATTATGAAGGTGAGGTCCCAATAATTTTGAAAACGACACCATTTGACCGAGGAACCTAGGTTGATCTTTATTGTAAATTTATCACTAGGACTATGGAAATGAAACCAATTCTTACTTGAAAATAACACTAGATAGAAGTACCTAAATAATTGCATTTAATTTTTCTCCTGTACCAAACCAACTACATGCTTTGTTTGCTTATATTATCTGGTCTCGGTTTTGTTTCTTCAGGAAGACCCCACAACTAGAAGGTGGCTACAACAGTTGCTTCACAATGTTGGAGTGAATCGAGTTCCTGCACTACAAGCTGGAGGAGGTTTCGATCATATGATTGTTACCTGAGATAAGTTACAGATCATCCCTTTTGGGTTCCGGCTATATCCATATTTCATGAAACGTTGTTGGTCAGAGGAAGAGGCTGTAATTATTGGTGCCTGGAAATCAAGCTAAAAGACACTTTTCTTTTTAGTTATAGGTGGTTCTTTATACCCATTGTGCAGTTAAGCTTAAATCAAGACATTGAGGTGGGTTTTACTCCTTAATGAGCTTTTAGGAGGTACATTATGGTATCAATCATCAAATATTTCAATCAAGTTAAAAGTGGTCTTTAAAGGTGTCTTCTTATAAATGCAATCCTTGTTTATGGTTTTCTCATTTCACAGCCAATAAGGGGAAGAGTGCACATTAAGTCACATTTCTGGTAGATAGGTTTTATTCAAGTCATTTGTAGTGGATTAGATCGTATCTGTATCATTGAGGCACTAGAATTAAGGTCGTCTTTAAGGCAAATTATGAATGATTGCAATTTAGGTAAGTTCTTTTATAGTTTCTCTCATGCCCAGAGCCATCAGCTAGGAGTGTGGTGTGGTGGGGCAAATCTAGGTGACCCAATAATGAATTTAGAATGAGTTGGTCTAGTATTTGAGAATGTAAACTTCAAATTTGTTCGGGTTTAGAGTTGAGTTTAATTTTATGAATAGGATCAAGTAAGTATTGAGATTGCAATTGAGGTTCCCTTGGAAAGAACATCAGATATATTCTCAATCACAGAGGAAAGTTTTTATATACTTATTTTGTGGGAATTTTTGTGTTAACTGGTATAGTATTCTTCCTGATGCTATGGCCCTTTTAAGCAACTTATCCAAATTCCTGCTTTCCCTTTTTAGGACCAAACGTTTCCACTATTCAATGAAGGAATCAGATTTTCATGTGTACACGGAAGTTAAATCAAACCAGATTAAGATTTTTATTAACATTCATAAAGTGGAAGATATTCTTTATTCTTGACCACCATCACCGAAGAATATTTGTTGGAGCATTAAATTGAAGTGTCTTTCTCCTTTTATGGATGAGAATCAACAAAGGGCTAGTAAATGCATGTATGACTGCGGTGATGATTTAGATTAAGATTTTTCTTACTGCACCACCATAAAAGAAAAAAATTTCTAAATTACCCTCATTAAAAATATAATTAAAATATCTATATTTCTTTTTTTCTATTTTTTTTCAGAAAGAATGACAGTTTCGAAAGATATTTTCGAAAAGTATTTTCAGAAAATTATTTTTAAAAAAGTCATTCTGAAATTATATTCTGGATGGATGCTCCGGAATATATATTCAAATGCTATGGCCACATAGTCACTATGATGTGATACATTGAAATTAAAATTTGGGAATCCAAGACCATGGTAATCCAGAAAGGAAAGAGGATATAAATAAATAAGCTATCACAATAACAAGATAACATGAAAACTTGATTTAGGAAATAAAACATGATTATGCAATACAACTTAATTTACGACTAAATCGCGATGCATCATCAACCAGATGCTATTAATTGAACCAATCTTTTCTTTAATTAATTAAGTTATAAAAGTATTTATAAATTTAAATATTTTTAACTGAAATTTTAAAAAAGAAATCTTCAATTAAATTTCTAACTCATCAGTCAACTCATTTTTAGAGAGAAATGAACGAGTTCATCAAGAAGATAAAAACAATTAGAAATGAAAGGAATGAATGGAAGAGTGATTTAGAAATGAAAAAATTATAAATAATGTGTTCAAGCCATTTCTTTATGACAAAAATTAAACAACAGAGTACTTAGATAAAACTAACAATTTCAAGGACTCAATAAAATAATTTTTTTAATAAAAAATCAATTAAGAATATCCAAATTTACAAATACTTAAAATTTGAGTCATTTTTGTGTGGCTAATTAGGCCATAAAATGCATAAGGATTTGACCAATATAAAATATTGTTGACTCACAATAAAAAAAGAGCTTATTTGGATTGAATACAATATTTTTAAAATGATAATATTTTCATCAATGTGTACAAATCTTTTTACAGAGTTTTCTGTAAAGTTGAAATAAGTTGTTCTATTCCTAGTTCAACAAAGTCTACATTTGGAAGATGAAGACCTTGAGTATATTCATCTTCCGTAAAGTCCACTTTCTTCAATGTTCTTTTGTAACTCATAGCAGCTGATATTGGGTGAACTCTCGCAATTGAAACCTGTAAGTGGATGCATGAATTCATAATGGTTACAGAAAGACATTTTTATGCTATATTTTGTATTATTCAGCGATTAAACAATTCAATTTCAGTATAATGAGTACCTTTAGAGTAGAAATCTAAATGATCCATCCTTTGCACATACCATGTTAGATCCTCTTAAAGTTCACTCAACGGAAAGGAAATCAAATTTCAATACTAGTAAAATCAAGAAAATACCAGATTTTAACAATATAATGCAAAAGGAATGAGCTGATTTTGCAGATTTTGTTTCTTCTGAAAGTATGTATTGAAGAAAAGGACATTACAATACTTTATCATTTGGTCAATATCGTTGAACACCCTCCTTCCCTTCAATTCTTTAGCATCTTATAGTTAAAATTTGGTATTCTTAAGTTTTTTGTGCAGTAAAGGTTCTGATTATAGTCAAAATGTGTCTGAAGTTGCTGAGGAACTTACACAATGTCTTTCTCCAAGTTCGAACAGCCAAAATCTCCACTGTGTCATAACCTTTCCATTCACTTTAGCTGATATATCAGTCCATCTTGTGTGAGAAAACTCTACTTTATTCAACCCTTCAGACACTCCACTCCCAATAGCTTTAACATATGCTTCTTTTAGGCTCCAATACCTGCAAAGTAAATACATATTTGACTTTCAACATGGCCTGTCTTCAGTTCAAAGAACCATGTTACATTACAAAGAATTCTACTAGTTTTGACATTATCATATATGATACTATCACATTGATTTATAAATGAAATAATTTCAGAGACCATATTATGCTCTGCGTTATACAGAAACACAATCTTCATATCCTTTATTTGCCAAATTATGTTATACTGATAATAATATATTGTACAAGAGCATAAAGTCACAGGTTAAAGTTGTTGGACATTTTGCATTGAAGATTGTTGAGATGCCTTCACTTAAAGAGTGCAGTGACAATCTTAAAAGTTTCTAGCAAGCAATTTGTTATTCATATATTTGATAGTTTTGTCCTAAAAATGACATTTCAGTTAGAGAGGAAGGTGTTTATAATAAATTTTTAAGCGATTTATAACTCTTAGAGACGTACTAGAACAATAATAAATCGAAATTACTAGAAATTATTCCAATTGAACTACTTCAGGACAGTTGACAAAAATGAAGAGGTAAAGTATAACATATCATACCTGTAAAATTCAATTAATACATCATCAGAAGTGCCAGCCATGATTATGTTATTCCATTCCAAACATGAAAAGTATGATGAGAAGAGTTGAACGAATTCTGTAATTGATTCTCTCTGTGGAACATCATATGAGACAATGTCTACCCCCACAAGACATACAGGTTCAGATGCTATGGCCACATAGTCACCATGATGTGATACATTGAAATTAAAATTTGGGAATCTGAGATCATCATGCTCCTGAAAGGAAAGAGGATATAAACAAATAAATAAGCTACCACAATAACAAGATAACATGAATACATGATTTAGGAAACAAAATTGAGTTTCTTATTCAACACAAACATGTACATAACAAACATTACTTGCAACTAAACCACTTTCTGCATAACAAGATCCTACAATTTTGGGATTTCTTTATGTTGCTAGAACAAAACCTTAAAGTGATTTGTATAATTCATCTATTTTGGCTAGTTCCATAACATATCATCAGTCATCTTTGATTGTTCTAGGAAATGCTCATACCAAATAGGGTTTGCCTTCCAGAGTTCGTTTTATGACAATGTCAGGAAATGGGATTTGTAACACATCATGAACAAGAACGTACTGAAGCATGCGGCTGACAAGAGCACGTTTCCTGTCTTCCAATTTAACAAACCTACCAATGCACAACAACTAGATCACTCAATGGATTCATCAAAACCCTTTTGTACAAGTTTCTGACCTAACCAAAAAGCTACCTAAAAAGTCCAAATTACTTGATTTCACTTCAAGTGAGTGCCAAAACTTCATCTTTGTATATACAGTAAAAGGAAAAATAAAATGATTTTTTCATTCAATTTAGAGGATCCTTCTAGATAAACTTGAAAATAAGATTGAAAGGGAAACAAAGAAGGAAACACAAATTTGTAATATTTCAATTTTCATCTCTAAATCTCAATTCCCAAACTTAGTCTTTAAAGCACAAACAAGCCTTAATAGCTAGAGCTGATATAAAAGCATTGCACATATAACAAAAAGCGCTTATGATCATTTAATTAAATGTTGAAATTTATAACAGATTGGTGAAAATTACAGTGATTTAGACAGAGCCAGAGACAGAGAGAGAACCTGGTAATAGAGGAGTGTTCATGGGACGGAAGGAGGGACAGAGCGAAGGAGAAGTCAGAGGGGTGTGGATCCCACTTAGATAATTTCACAACCCATCTCTTCACTGCTTCTTCCATTGACAACATTGCATCCCTTCCACTGTTTTTATTGCGGTTGCTCCTCCTCCTAAGTCCAAGAAGAAGAAAAGATGTCAAAAGAGTTCATGGCTAAAGCTAGCAATTGTGCTAAACTTACAAGATTCCACCTAGAAGAATAATTCTCTAGAACCAAACCATGTTTCAAGGAGAAATAAAGAAGTTTCAAGAAAGATGTACAAAGATATAAAAAATGAAAGAAGAAATAAAAAGATAAAATAAAATGTACAGTCTTTTAAAGATTATAAATATGCAAAACAGATATCCAACAATGGTTACCTAACAAATCCCCATCTATGCTATGAGTAAGATTAACATTTAACATTATAGCCCTGATGCCTTATCTGTTCTATAATAGAATGATGCTAAAACACACCGTTGAATTGATCATGAAATAGAAAGAAAACAGAAAGTAATCTATTCAATTCTAGACACAAACCAAAATGACCATCGATTGAACCCTAGTAACACAATATGCAGCTTTAAAGGAAACAAAAATCAAACAAGTTATGAACATCTTCATGATCTCCAAAGTTCTAATGTCACAGCTCTAACAAAATCTTGGGACAACAGAGGTTAATTATACAGACAACATCTCCTATTTCCTTTCTCATGAAAGCACAGCAAAGATGATCATTGTTATTGTTTTGAGCGATTCCTTTTCCCTCTTACTATTTATCACAACCTAAAAGCAAATAGAAAAGAACATTTGATTCCAGGTCCCTCACTTAACTTGGAATGACTTCAAAACAAACAGGCAAACCCAATTCCTAGCTTCAAATTGAAACCATAATTCATGGTTCAACACAGTAAAGAACGAATAATATGATTAGAAACTAAAGGCACACAAACGTGACATACCATTGTATTACTTTTCATGTGCTTCTCTCTCTGCTAACAAAATTGTAGTACCCAAAACTGAAGAAGAAATTGCAAAAAAGGAAAAACAAAGGTTACAAATTACAGTAATTGATTTGAAGTTTTTTAAGGTAAAAGTTGGTGATGAGTACTCACCTGCGAATCTGTGAAAATGGTGATTGATTAGTTAGTTGTTCACGCCCCTCCTGACATTGACTCCACTTCTGATGTTCTTAAAGAAGATGATAGATTCAACTTAGTTGAGAACTTAATTTCTATAATAAAATATTAAATTGAGATATTTAACTAAAATATAAATTAATTATCAAATAATAGATTAATAAAAACAAAACTGTTGTTTGAAACTATGTTTTGTGAACAGATGTGTATTGTTCTTTGAGTGTATATTATGTTATGTTTTTCTTAGTTTCTTATAAGTTGTGAAATATCTTTGTTCTTGTCTATGGGATGATAATTTTACCTATAGAGATATAAATCTTGAATATATTTTCTACATTTTAATTAATTAAAATATGTATTAATTAGTGTTCAGACTATCATATCACTAACATTTAATTAGTCAGACAAGTGAAGCAATTAATATGTTTTAAACTGAAAATCAATAAATTTATGAATAATTGAAAACTAAGGTATTGGATATACGAGTGAATTTGACGTTCGTATCTAATAATTTACAATTGAAAAAAGGAGTGATGATTTGTGAAAGAAGCTCGTAATACTATCTCGTCACTTTGGAAGAGATTTGTGAGTGACAAAGAATATTTTACAATATTGTCCCTGTGTGAAGGTTATTTGTGGGTAAGAAGATAAAAAAGAGGGAAACATATGTATCGGATTCCAATTTCTTCCTTTTTCTCTATTTACCCGAATCCATTTTTTATGTATTCTGTACCAAGTGCATGAATTCTTTACTTAGATCTGTGTTTCATGTATTCGATTCCAGCACTTAAATATTTTATTTTTCACTTCAAATACATTATAATATTTATTTTTCTCAATTAATAAATATATTTAATATTTTAATTTATGAACTAAAAAATTCAAAATTAATTACAATTTATCTAATTATCATTTTATACTACATTTAACAATAAGGGTAATCTTATTTTTTTATAAAATAAATTTTATTTTGGGTTAATTATGTTTTTCGTTCCTCAAGTATTGGTAATTTTTTGTTTTAGTCCTCCACCTAACGTTTGCTCTATTTTAGTCCTCCACGTTTTAAATCTCATGGATTTCGTCCTCAATTTTAAACTCTGTTAGTTTTAATTGACATCTGTCTAACAAATGGCCACGTAAGGATCTCGTTTTCAGTTAAGAGGATTTTATAAACAACACGTGGTTTTGAATTTTTATTACCGTTTTAAAAGAAGGATTTGGGTTATTTCTGAAACCCTAAAATTGGGAGCAGTTCGTGTTGGTTTTGGGGGAAACATTAGCAGCCAAAATTGAACTCTGAACATTGTTGTAGGGTGACGAAAAGTGGGAGCAAAGGAATTCATTATACGCAGAGGAATAATGGTTCGAAAATTTCGCAAAGTTGTGCGTCGTCGTCGGATATGTCATCCAAAGTGTGTGGGTGTGGGGAAAGATTATTGTTCCTAAAACAACGACTGTGAAGAACAGGAGAGATTATTTTGGAGATGTAGAAATTGGGCTACAAGTGACAAATTTCATAGTTATTGGGCGAACTTGATTTCGTTTGACGTGGTAATGTTTTTTTTTTTGCAGTCCAATTCTCATTGTAATTTCTTTGAATGGTTTAATGAAGAGGAATATAAATTTGAAGGGAACACACCTAACTTTCAAGACAGCGGTAGAACAAGAGCTGAAGAAGATGAAGTGTGTTTGGAGAAGGAGAAAGTTATATTAGAGTTGATAAAGAAAAAGAGAAGTTGAAGACGAAATTGCAAGAAGAGAAAAAGTTTGGGAGATTCCTGCAATTTTTTTTCCTTTTATCGTGGACATTATCAGTTGTGTTGGTTTTTATGTTGCTGTTCAAGTTCAATTGTAATTAGTTTTTTACTAAGTAGTATTTAGCAGTCTTTAGTTATGTCTGAAACTTTAATGGTTAAGTATGTTTGAGCTAACTTTTGGTGGGAAAGTGTTATGTATTTGTAATATGCTATTAATGAATGAAATGAGAAGTTCAAATGTGTTTTTAATGGTGCTTTGCAAAGTGGAGAGATCATGGTACTTATTTCAGAATTGAGGTCTATGGTGGTTACCAAAAAGAGTGATGTGATTACAATTAAATTCATTTTAAAATAGAAACAAGTCTGCTGTAATTTATGAATTCATTTTTAGTTAACAAAAGCACTATCCTGTGAGGTGAATATGTAATTTTTTACTTAACAATTAAATTCATTTTAAAATACAAACAAGTCTATTATAACATTACACGTCTGTCATCAATTATCATAACAAAAAAAGTAATCCATACACAAGTTTTAATGCATCGTCAAAGTTTTGATGCATTGTCAAAGTGGTCCCTAGGATTACACTGAATAAAGTATTGGACACCATACAAGTGGTCCATAAATTTGAATACAATAAGTTATACTATTGCTTTAATCCAAAAAGTTGTCCACTATCACTATGCCCACTGCTACAAAAAAGTGGTCCACCATTAAAAGCAAAAAAAACAGTTTGAATCTGTTGGAAGGGGAAGCTACTTCAACCTTATATGAAGATGGTTTTGATGATGTCTACCTGGTTAAATTAGCCCTGTTTTAGTTAGGCTGTGCATTAGGCTGTTAGTATGAAATTATCAAATGTAAATCAAGCCTACATCAGGTTGTAATTAAGCCTACATTAAGTTGTAATTAACCATCACACTCTTGCTTGTGCAAACATGAATGATTAGTTGTTTAACTAATGGATTAACTGTGAGTACTGCACTAAGGGAGTGAAAACACACTCACGATAATCAATTAGGTAAACTCCTAATCCATTAATGTCAGTAGAGAACTCAGTATAAAAGTTGTTTTCTGAAATCTGTTTCAGTCAGAGAGAAAATTTACAGATCACTGAAATTCATTCTGAGAAACAGCCATCTGAGAGACACAGAGTTCTTGAGAATTCTGGAAGATCATTCAAGTGAAGATTCAAGGAGATTGATAGTTGATTCTACCTTGATGGGTCTAGCTTGAATCAAAGAGCAAATTGACAAATCTGCACAACTATAGGTGTATTCGTTTCTTGTTTATTTTGATTGTATCTCTGATTACAGTTGCTTTATTGTGTGAAGTGTAGGCCTAGGTGCAATTGCGTGGATGCATTGCTCCTAGGGGGAGTTCTTGATTGGTAGATCAAGTTCTTTGAGTTTTTAGGTTCTAGAATTATATAGGTGTTCTTGTAATTCTTGGATCCTATTTGTGTTAGTGGAATCCTCCTGAGTGGGTTTACTCAGGAGAAGACTGGACGTAGATTCATCTTGAGTCGAACCAGTATAAACTATTGTGTCTTCCTTTTTTCTCTTCTCTTACAATCTTTCTTGATTGCTTTAAACAGTCCATTAACACAGAACTGCGAAATTGATTAATTGGGTTATAAGACTTAAAGACTCCTTCGAGATTCATCTTAAACAAGTGAAAGGCTCATTAATCAATTCAGATCCCTTTATGGGTTGAGCTATTAGACAAATCCTTTTTTAACAGAGTCCTCCTTCTATTTCACGTGAGTTGTGCAGAAGTTGCAGTACTTGCTTGAGACCCTATGACTTGTGCAACCATGTTTCTGGTTTGTGTTGTTGGTGGTCTTTATCCCTGGTTAACGTTTGCAACAACCCTGGGTGTGGATCTTCTTCTACTACTGCAACTTTGGTTAGATGGTCCTATAGCGCTGCTAGTTGCACTAACAGTTGGAGTTCCTTGTGTTTGTCCCTGTGAATTGGGTATGTATTACAAATTAATATTTGTATTGTTTTAATGAAAAAAAATTGAATCAGAGGTACAATTTTTGTTCTTACCTTTCTATGTTTGATTCCCTTTCTACAGCTCCTAATGTTGTGTCCCAACTGCTTACACCTGCTGCACTTCATGATAAGATTTTTCTTTGACAACTTGGAATAATTGACATGTTCATCAGTTTTCCTTCTTCTTAGCTTTTTGGGTCTCGCAGGTGGTGTTTTATAAATTGTGCCTCAACCCCAACTTCTTCCTGACCCAGTTCTTCATCCATTCCAGGACCAGTAATAAAATGAACTACTTCGAGCTGACAAGGAACGTGCTGAACATATATATATCTACCTCTTCATTCCTATCCTCTACATACTTAGCCAATGCTAATGCCTCTTTATTGTCACTCAACAATCTTAGATTGTTCAACAACGTCTCTTTTGAGCCCTTCCACCAAAGTCTAACATCTCCAGCGTATTTAAACTCCTTCAGGATCGATATCCTTAACCACATGGATTTCACCCCCACATACTTCAATCCCCTATTCCTTTCAAACATACCCATGTGATGGAACGCAACCGCGAACCCCATTTCCAGCCCTACATTTTAAATAAAATCACAAACCAACCAAATCGAACATTCAACGAAATAAACAATAAAGAGAAAAGTGAACATTCAAGAAAGAAATTGAAAAACAATAAACGACTAACCTCACTTCTTCGTCCACCAAATGCAAGCACTTAGCACCACCTTCTTCGTCGTTCTATGATTACAGTTAATACCTTTGATTACGGATTCTCTCTTCCTTCACCAGATCACATTTAGTGCCTAGGGTTCTTACCAATCACCTCAGTTGAGATTTTTTACGAATGATAACAAGTTAATGACATTCTAACATAACCCTCCCTCAGCTAAGATGTTTTAGTAAAGTTAATGTCATTCTAATTCTAACAAAAACCTCAACTCAGCTTTTAATTAACCTCTAATTGTGCACATGCCTTATTAATGTGTAACTAAAACGTGCAAAAAAAATTTAAAAAGTAATGAAAACGGGATCCTTACATGGTCATCCATTAGACATGTGTCAATTAAAACTAACAGAGTTTAAAATTGAGGACGAATTCCATGAAATTTAAAACGTGGGGGACTAAAATAGAGCAAACGTTAGGTGGGAGACTAAAACCAAAAATTATCAATACTTGAGGGACGAAAAACATAATTAACCCTTTTATTTTTTATGAGTCACATCATTCAAATCATACACAAACTTTCACAAAAATTACTCTCAAATCCACTCCACCATCACCTCCAAATTTCTTAAAAATAACACAAACTTTACCTTTAAATTCACTCAAATCAATCATCTTCCTCACCTTCAAATCTTTCCACTCATAAGAACACACCCTGAGGCTTTGTTTGCATGGAACGATCCTTGTAGAGCAATGATTCTCGAGAATGGATTTGCAGAATTAATTGTGTTCGTATGTATAGATTTGTAAGAGAGGAAAAGTAGAGATTTGAGGGATGGATCACTTTTTCTATCTCATCAAAACAGCACATATTTAGAGAGATGTATAGTAAATTATAATAATATCCTCATAAATCATATATATATATATATATATAATAATAATTATTAAAGTTAATAATATATATTTATATTAATTAATAATTAATAATATATAATAATAAATAATGTATATATATAGTAATTAAATATAATAAAAAATAATGTATATAATAATAATTATTATTATTAATAGTTTTAAATAATAGTAATTATTATGAAAATAATTATTATTATTTAATGTAATTTACTTTTTATTAAATCTTTTATTAAAATTTATTAAATAATATTTTATTAAAATTTAATATTTTTAACTAATCTAAAAATTATTTTATATATTTTTTCTATCAAGGACATTTTAGTAATTTTTAAATTTTATCTATCAATCATTCAAATCATTCACTAACTTCCATAAAATTTATCTTCAAATTCACTTACTTTATCCTCTAAATCCACACAAAGAAACACACATATTCATCCATACATATCTAAACAAATCTATACAAGTTTATCTTCACACTTTGTTCTAAATTCATCTCTCCATGTGCAAAGAGCCTAAGAGATTAAAATTATGTGAAAAATAATTGGGACCAGAATTATGAATTTGACTAAACATAGGGAACAAAATTGCATAAAAATTTTAAATTATAACTTTTTACAAAATTATAGGAATTAATTAACAAAATTCAAAGGTAAAATTATAGATTTTACAAAACTATAACCAAAATTATAATTTTTTCTTGAACCGAGTAGACTTGAAAGATATGGTTAGTGTATGATCTGAGATAATATTTTTTTTATGAGATGTTCTTGAGTTGAATCAATTGAGGGATAAGTACCTAGCGGTAAATTGATATGTAATAGTGATAAATTTATATTGATATGTTTTTTTTTATGAAATGTGCACTTATCCAAATTTTGTGTCAAATATTACTTTCTTATTGTATACTTTGAAACATTTAAATAGGTTCAACTATTTGTAGATAATTTTATTTTAATTATATATTCATTCAAGTTTTGTTATGTTTAGTTTAAGTAAAAAAATAAAATAAAATAAAATGGAGCTCTATTGTTAACCAACTAAGGGTTGAGTGTTACATACTTAACACTACCTATTAAAAAAATATGTTTATTCGTTACATAAATATGTTTAACTTTTTAGTGTCAAAATCAATTTTAAAGATTTTATTAGGTATAGTAAGATTTTTTTTAATTTATTGAAAATAAAAATGTTACAATCTATAGTGTATTGATACTTCAATTTAAATCACGTATACGTGTTTGATATTTGAGAATACTTAAATAATACTTGTCATAAAAGAATTTAGTCTAAAGAATAATAATACTCTTATGATAATAATAATTTATAAATATAAATTTTTATGTTGACAACTTTAATATATATTTGAATTTGAATTTTTACAATAATAATTATACATTTATGACATTTTTAAAAATTATTGTACACTTTTTAATATA
>Ga0099823_1003880_pt1 | contig 14416 bp, 8 predicted proteins | sample CowpearedBW_FD_76831 | JGI IMG/M metagenome (GOLD analysis project Ga0099823, IMG submission 76831) | Root nodule microbial communities of legume samples collected from California, USA - Cow pea red BW | ecosystem: Host-associated > Plants > Roots > Nodule | place: USA: California | collected...
CACATATCCAAGAACTTGATGCTGTATAATTTTTTTAATTTTTTTTTTTTTAAAAACCAATGACACGATTGTTCCATTTGATGTGGGGCCCTCCTTGCCTACGTGAGGGAAAACCCGTGGCGATAGTAAAGCCAACGCAACACATGAGGGTGCCCACACCAGATTTTTAAGGAACACGTAATCAAAAGACATGTAAGAAACAAAGGTAGTAAGCGATATGATGAGGTTGTCTACAAGCGAAACAACGAATGAAGAGAAGGAAGCGGAATAAGCCGTTGCATTTCCCTCCACACGTTCCACTTACCTTATCTTCCACCTCTCTCCACTCTCCATAATCCTCCTTTCCCTCCAAACAAAACCACCACCACCACCTTCAACTTTCCCACTGCACTGTTTTCATTCACAGCGACCACCACCATCACCATGTTCACGGCTAGCAAACTAGCCTTCATTTTAACACTCCCTCGTCCGTGCTCTGCACCCTTCGCACCAATCCCTTCCTTGTCTCCTTCTTCTTCTTCTCCTTCTGGTGTCCACCTCATTCACTTCAATGGACGCCACTCATGCCTCCGCCGCAGACTGTTTTTACTTTCTCCTAAGGCCACGGCAGATCAACAAGGTCTCCTCAATACATCATCTCTAAAAATCATGATTCTTTCTCATCTTCTGACAACACCTTCTCTCACTGCCCACTTGTTCTTTTTCTTTTCCAGGCAAGGTTAGTGAATTTGAAGAGGATGGAAACATTGTTGATGGTAAAATCCTCCCTTATTGTAGCATAGACAGAAAAGAGAAGAAATCAATTGGTGAACTTGAGCAGGACTTTCTTCAGGCACTACAAGTATGGCCCCACAACTTCTAAGTTTGTTTGTTTCTGTCTTGTTGGTTATATGTTTTTCGTGTGATCGGCGATGATTGTACAGAAAACAGGGATTGACTTTTCGTGTATGTGAATTAAATTTTGTATTTGTTCTGCTTTCTCTATTCGACAGTCATTCTATTATGAGGGAAAGGCTATCATGTCTAATGAAGAATTTGATAATCTTAAGGAAGAGCTCATGTGGGAAGGGAGCAGCGTTGTCATGCTAAGTATGAGACAACTTCGATCACATTAGCAGAAGCTGCTGCTGTCATTGAATTTGTGTTTTTGAAGTGTCTTTGTTGGTTGATTGCAGGTTCCGACGAGCAAAAGTTCCTGGAAGCTTCTATGGCCTATGTGTCTGGAAACCCAATTATGACTGACAAAGAGTTTGATGAGTTGAAAATGAGGCTAAAGGTTTGCCATTTTTTTTTCATCGATCAAAATTTGAAAGTCTTATTGTAGCAGATGGTGCATCTATGAAAATGTGTAAAATCATCATCATCCCCCTGATAATTTAAGGTAAAAAGAAGTAAAAAAGTATATCATCCAGGTCATATCAATGGTTAAGAACTTTGGGTTGATACTGTAACACAAATTCAAAAAAAGGGAGAACTAGTACAGCAGTTCATGAAACTTTGTCACATGGGTTTCATTTTGGAAAGTTTTCACATGAAATGAAATTGATCACGAAATTAGGGAATGCAATTGGAATTAGGTTAGTTGCTGAACGTATCTCCACCTTCTGGTTTTATTTACTGATCTCATAGTTGTTTTCCAGATAGAAGGGAGTGAAATTGTGGCTGAGGGTCCAAGGTGCAGTCTTCGTAGTAGAAAGGTATTCTTTGAATTCAGTTTTGCTAGTCGTCGGTTTTGTTTCTTATTTCATCACAAAGAGATCTGTTTTCAAATTCGAATATAAACTACTAAGATCTGTTGTATCACAAAAAGTAATGCCAAGTGATATTACATGTCAAATCAAATGCTTCTTAGTCATTAGAATTCAGATTTATGATTTGATCAAACCATTTGCGATTCATGAATACTTGGATCTGAGCTTTTTCATCTTTATTCTTTACGTTACTAATTACAGTCCGTTTATAGGTTTACAGTGACCTATCGGTTGATTATTTAAAGATGCTCTTGCTGAACGTCCCAGCTACAGTGATTGCATTAGGACTGTGAGTACCAAAAATTTTACCGAAAATTCTTTACTAATTACAGTCCGTTTATAGGGTTCATGATGTATTTACCAAAAATTTTAGCTCAAGATGCTATCTACATTTGGTTTCTTTGATACACAAGACATATCCCGAAACTGAAACTTCTAAAATAAATGATATTAGGTTCTTCTTCCTTGATGATCTGACTGGATTTGAGATCACATATTTGCTAGAGGTATGTTCCCTTCATTTTTATCTTGCATCTTGTATTCCAAAACTTGTTGATCAATTTGACTGGATTTGGATGCAGTTTGATTCCATATATTATGCATTGTTATTGAGTGCAGCTGCCAGAGCCTTTTAGTTTCATTTTCACTTGGTTTGCTGCGGTTCCCCTCATTGTGTGGATAGCTCTGAATCTAACAAATGCCATAGTAAAAGACTTTGTGATTTTAAAGGTATAGTTTTACTGATATGAACATGAAGGTTGTATTTGATTACTACATGTTACTGACATCTGATTTCTGCAGGGTCCCTGTCCTAACTGTGGTACTGAAAACACCTCTTTCTTTGGGACTATACTGTCAATTTCAAATGGTGGTTCCACAAACACTGTCAAATGCAACAAGTATGTAAATACAACTCATTAACCAATCATCGTTGCTTCATGTGATTCAAATTCTTATATTATTTATAGTATGACATTAACCGAAGAATTGAATGAAACATTTTGCCTCAGCTGTGGCACTACAATGGAATATGATTCAACTACAAGATTGATTACATTACCAGAGGGAAGTAACGCCTAAGGGGAGGTGATTCTAGCGATCATTCATAAAAGTTCTTGTGAAAGTGACAAATTAATCATTTAGTAAATTGCCATGTACGTGAGAAAATGGTGTTGGAAGTGATGTTATCACCATCACACACAACTGGTGTCATCTCAATTGTATGTGCCACCATGTACTTGTGAGTATATGGTCTTTGTATACTTGTAAGTAATATGGACTTTGTATAGCATAAACTGGATTGTCTCTGCTTCAAGAGTTGAGTTATGAGGGTGCTTAACACCATCGATCAGATTAACCTACAATAATGTGTGTGTAAGGATTTTTGTTACACACTTGTGCAAAATTTTTCTTCTATTATTGAGGCAAGAACCTGATATGAAAAAAGTAATACAATTTTTCCTAACAGAACCTTTACATTCCCTGGAATATAAACAACAGCAAAGAAAATTGACAATATTTACGCAATTAAAGCTAATTCACATATATATATTTCTTCTACTCTATTAGGCTTTCTAAATTGGATGAATACCTTAAATTTTAGGAGGGTAATGGTATCTTTTTATTTTGAACCGATAAAAACAAGCATTTGTGAATTAAAAATGAAAACTTTTAAATGAGTTAACATAGTGTTTTGAATTTTACAATCACAAAATTGAACTTGTTTTTTTTTTTCGAATTCAATGTTAACCATGAAAAATATGATAATACGATAGAATGGGCAACGATAGTAACTTCGGAGTCATATAGAAACTAAAAAATAACATGATATAACACATCAAAAATTTTATGTTATCCACAGTGAATATTGCTAATATGTGTTCTTAAAATTTTTTAAAATGCCGTAGAACTTGTATAAAAAAAAATGGGCTCTTAGCTTAACAAAAAACTGAAGGGGGTTTCTCCCTACACTTCCAAAAGAGTTATACTACACCCCCCTCAAAATTTCCATAGTACCTCTCTGAACCTTTCACTATTCAACGGTAAAAAAGTTAAAAAAAAAAAAATTCTTTGCTCTGCTCTGAAGTCATGGGCTGTCATAAATGTCATACACCCAACACCTTTTAACCTCCCTCCTCCACTTTCTCTTAATTAAAAGAGACTTTTAATCTCACACCCCCAATTTGAAAGCTTCTGCTGCTAGGGGAGACCCTTTGCATCCAAACCCACACCAGCCGTTACACTGAAGAAATCTGCAAGGAAAGGTTCTTTGTTTTTTCCAAGAGTGGTAAGCATTATTCTTCTATTTATGATTATTGTTTGAATGTACTTGGAAATGTGAATGAATATAATTATTGTTTCAACATGGAAAAAATATATCATGTGTAACATCGTTTATAGCATCGTTTAAGAGGTAGAAGTGAAAAACGAATTTGGGTAGACCGAGTTTCGAAACCCGGTAAAATATTTAACCGGCTTTTTAAACCCGGTAAAAACTTTAACCAACTTTTGTAACCCGATAAACAGATTTGGATTGTGCACCGCTATTTGAATTCCGGTTGTTAAACTCAATTTTTGTTTAAAGTTACCGGCATTCCAATTTCACTAGTTTACTTTTTTTATTTATTTTACATATAAAATTTAATTTCAATTTGATTAATATTATTTAGTTATTGTTTAATTGTTTTTAGAATATATTTTATTAATATTTATTATTTTTTGAATTTTAAACTTCAGCTTTTATGTATTTATTTTTAATTTGTTATTTTTTTATTCATTTTATTACTATTTTTAATTTTATTTTTCATATATTTTTTAGTTATATATTTTATAGTTATTTTTATTTTTTTAATTTTTAATTAATAATGATAAACTTTTATTTAAAATATTTGCCTTTATAATATCTAGATTAATTATAATTACTTAAAAAAAATAACAAATAAAAAATTATTACAAAACTATTTAACGTTAAATTAAAACGAAATTAAATTTTCAACCAATTAATAAAATTAAAAATAAAATTATAAAACAAATACGTTAAATAAATAAAATATTATACTTAAAAGCTAACACAACACAACCAACAAAATATTCAAAATAAATAAAAAACATTTCACAAAAAAAATCAATAAAGCAAAATAAAAATCGGATTTCGATTTTCGGTTTTTGTAAAATAAAATTCGTGGTTATCATTACCACTAGAAGTTGGTCTGTGTTAAAAACAAATTCAAAATGAAGAATTAAATATTTAACAAAATATTTTATTTTTAGAAGTTGGAAAAAAATAGAAATTAAATAAAATATATAATGAATCACAACAAATATAAACAATTTAAAAATTTAACAATTGAACCGTTTTCATGAAAACCAGATATCGATATCCGTTTAATTTGTGAAGTGGATTTCTAAATCCGTTTTTGGGCAACCGAATGTCGAAAGTCGGTGTATGTGTACAAATTTGTTTTCTGGAAAATCGGATGTCAAAATCCGTTTAATTTTTGAATCGAATTTCTAAATACGTTTTTGGGCAGAAGCGAATGTCGAAACACCTAACGTAGTAACTATTTTAATTACTTTTACCTACTTAAGACATAGGTGAGTCAGAAGGATAAAATGGCTGCCAAAAATACGTTCATCGAAAATTAGAAATATATTTTTAATAGTGCCGATATTTCACAACTCGTTTCATATGGATCTAACTTAACTCAACTCCACTTGAGGTGTGTCCAACTCATTAAGTTAAAGGTGAACCTTACCCAATTAAGTTCAAGGTAGGTCCGAATCGACTCAATTAAAGGTAGAACTAGCTCAACTTAGCATGACTTGACTTAGTCTAACATGTATCCATTGTGGGCTTAACTTGACTCAACCCAATGTTGGTTTGATTCTACTTGACTTGATGTAGACACAACTCGATCGTGCTTGACATGGGTGTAATGACTTAACTTAATTTGATTGGGCCTTGAGTGAATCATATTTAACTCGGTGTGATGCGCTCAACTCACTTTGGTCTGAGGTGTGCTCAACTCTTCTCAACTTAACCTTTTGTGGGTTTCACTTGACTTTGTTCAATGTTGGCTCAATTAAACTTAGGATGATGCGAATCTTATCAACCTTGGCTTGACTTTGATGTAGCCTGACCTAAACTCAACCCAAACAATCTACTTGACTTGGGTTTGACCCAATCTCGTCTATCTTGACCTAGGACAGACTAACACATACTTATCCATGAGTTGGCCTTGGCCTATAGGGATTTAGTTATCATTTTTTTATTTGTGTGGACTTTCTGCTCAAGTGAACTTTTTTGGGTGGGCCAAATAGACAAGTCCAATCTTAATTTTATTTGTTTTCACAACTATATCAATAAAAATTCCCATATTTTGAATAAAAAATTATCTAAATATATATCTTAATTCAAACAATAATTATTTTTACTTGATAAAATGAAGGTGTTGTTTGAACTTGTCCAATTTTGACGCAAAATTTTTTCATTGATTAAATATAAATATGAGTATGAGTACTATGAGAATGAGGATCGAAATGGAAAAAAAGTATGAATATGTACATATTTGACGTGTCTATATACCCGTCCTTATCCTCATACTCATCAATTTTAAATTACCAAAATATTCATAGTTTATTAGTTAATTTAACAAACTTATCTACACTATTTTTTTTTTTATTCTTAGTTTCCTTTTGTTTGAAAATTGTTATTCCTTTCTTTCAACAATTTTTTTTATTACAATTATTGTTTGACACGTTATAACTCAAATGTCACTCTGAAACATTATTTATCATGTAAAAAAATTATCGTTGTTGGATTAATAGGATTACATGCATACATATTTTAAGTTAGGAACCAAAATATATAAAATTTTTGAGCAAATACAAATTATAATTTCATGTTTATGGTTTGGATTAAAAATATATTTAATCCTTTAAATAAATATGAAAAGAATACTTGTTTAATATGAAAAGAATACTTGTTTAATATTATTATAAAGAAATTTTTAATGATTGATTAACATAAGCATGCTGATATGTAAAGTGATGCTGATAAACACATGTATTCTTTTAGAAAATCTTACTGTCTAATGAACTTTTAAACAAGTTAGTATCTATTAGATTTTAAAACTAATTTGTATCATATAAATAGTTTATATGGCCAACACTTATTACATTTAACCAACTTATATCGAGCTTTGTCTCATTTTTTTAAGTAAAACTTATTTTAAATGTTCTAATTTATATATGTTTGACAGATAATTATTAAATATATATCTTACGCGGAAATATATAAATTCAGTTTCTAAACGTTGAAAATTCTTAATTTACTTCTTAAACGTAAAAAAGTATTTTATCAAACTTAATTCACTTAAAATATTAACGATCTGATTTGTGTCACCGGTAACTCTTTATGTTTTTTTAAGATAAAATTTTTTACGTTTTTGATATAATATTTTACATAATTTATATATATAAACCGTTTAATAATTTTTTATATGAAAAAATCAAATTGAGAAATTTTCATATTAAATTATATATTTAAGTTAACTTATATGAAGTTCCCAAAATTTTAACATACGAGATAAGTTTTAAATACAATAGATCAAGTTATTGTTTTTTAAGAAACTTTAAAAACAAACCTATAACATGTAGACTAGACTCGAACCTTAAATTTAAAAGAGCAGAGAAATTTACATCTCTTGCTTAGATTGAACCTATTTCCATCTCTAGTGGGAGGCAGGAACTTTTCTTGGCGAAGATTTTCTAGGAATCCAGATTTTAAAGCAAGATTGTTTAAGCCATCCAAATTCGTTCTGAATGTTTTTAATATTTTTCTAATAACAAAACGTATATGTTGAGGAAAAACGCTTATAGGTTCAACTATAAGTTAACTTTTTAAAATTTTAATAACGATATAAGTAGAGGTTGAAGGCTTAAAACGTTCCAACTAATCTAACGTTGTTAACCACCATCACTTAATGGTTCTCTATTGCTTAATCAGATGGATAACCGTCATCATCCACGCCAAAACATGTTTTTTTTTTTTTTTTGTAGCTGTTTTAGTCCAAAGTGTGGACATGAAGAAATTATTATTATTGTTACGAAAACGAATGAATTTTGTAATTGCTGCTTGGTGGATGAAAAGAAAGGACAACACCTAAGAAACACGTTCGCACGTTTTTCACTTACGTAATGATATATATAATAAATATTCCTTCCTACATCATTGGCTACCAATATTGTTCGAAGAGGAGAAAACGAGAGTAATAATAATGTTTGACTTGAACGATTAGAGATTAGGGGCGTTATCTTCGTGGGGATCACGAAGACAAAATTTCTTTGAATCAGCTACCAGTGAACGTTTTATATAAGCATACATGTACAAACGCCTTAGGAAAAACAGCACAAGAAGTTAAGAAACAAACAAAAATTTAGCAATGGCTGTCTCTCTTCAACATCGTAGGTTGTTGTTGATTTTGTTTTCATGGATGTTCATAATGATGGGAAAGCCAGCAACAGTAGCGGGTTTATTTCAGCCGAGTCAGTGGACACAAGCCCATGCCACATTTTATGGTGACGAGAGTGCTTCAGCCACCATGGGTATGTTACAAAAATTCATTAATTAATTAATTAATTAATTAATAATAGAGCATAACGAAATGAATATGAGTTTGTAGGAGGAGCGTGTGGATATGGAAATTTGTTGATAAACGGTTATGGGACAGACACAGCAGCTTTGAGTTCTACATTGTTCAACGATGGATACGCATGTGGGACATGTTACGAGATACAGTGTGTGGAATCCAGTGCGTGTTTTTCCAATGTGCCTTACACCACAGTGACTGCCACCAATATCTGCCCTCCTAATTGGGCCGAGGCCTCTGACAACGGAGGGTGGTGCAACCCACCTCGTCCACATTTCGACATGTCCAAGCCCGCTTTCATGAAAATCGCACAGTGGAAAGCTGGAATCGTTCCTGTTATGTACCGAAGGTAATGTTAGTTAAATATCTAATATTCTTAGTTAATGGTATTAGTGAAGATGTGATGTGGTGAATAATAATTTTTCAGAGTGGCTTGCGTGAAGAGTGGTGGACTACGATTTTCTTTCCAGGGAAATGGGTATTGGTTATTGGTGTATGTGATGAATGTGGGAGGAGGAGGAGACATTTCAAACATGTGGGTGAAAGGAAGTGGAACCGAGTGGATCAGCATGAGCCACAATTGGGGAGCTTCTTACCAGGCTTTTGCAACATTGAGTGGTCAATCTCTTTCGTTTAAGGCAACCTCTTACACCACCAAAGAAACCATAATAGCTTGGAATGTTGCTCCCACCAACTGGGGCGTAGGATTAACGTATTCCTCCAACGTCAATTTCAGTTAAACATCACACACCATCCTTTTTATTTACTTCATTTCATCTCCACGCTTTTTTTTTTCTTATCTCACAAATGTTACGGAGACATTCTCTTTTTCTTTTTCCTAGTTCAAACAAACAAACCACCAATGTTGTCACACTGCTGGCACAATGAGAATTTCTTCCACCGGTCAAATATTTAGAATCATTAAAAATTATGAGTAGTTTTGTTTACTCATACAGACATATATGTTGCACGCACGTGTTGCTGGATCGAACAAGAAAATCTCCTCACGTATCTTGTTTTTCACGTCTCACTCGATGACTCACTGCTGCTTTCTTTTTCTGATCTTACGTTATACTTTTTTTGCAAATTTGGAATTAATTAGTTATTTTGGTATTCGACTCTCAATGGCCAAATTAAAGAAAGGACAAAACTATTAAGTGTTGATGATATTATTATTTAATCATGGAAGTATACGATCTTAATAATTCAGGCTCGGTAATGCGTGAATTGTGAAAGTAAATGAATGAGGTGTTAGTTATGATTGAGAATTTGGGTTGCTGATGAAGGTGAAACAATAATTATGTGCGTTGGTTGTGAAGGGAGGGTTTGGTGGCCATGACATGTGCTGTGCTACCGTGGCAGTTGGTATGGTTAAGCAAGAGGTTGTATGGGTTGTGGGTCGTGTCGTGTGCCTTTGTATCAATATACTCAAAAAGTTAGAACATCAATGTGGTAATTTTCGACCATGTTACGCTTTTTTCTTTTTAATTTTTATTTAATGTGGAATATTACCTGTCGGAGTAAGTTACGTTATTATTGTTGGAAGAACTAGGTGCTTTAAGTGACTAACCAATGTCACACGAAATGAAAAGTTTATAACCAAATTATATAAAGTTAGAACACCGATGTAAAATCCAAATTAGACTTAGAGGACTGGATGGTCTTTTTGTCAATAGTAATCAAACAAATGTATTTACTTAAGCTACCAAACCAACACTTTACATTTTGCATCAGATGAAAAGAAAAATATTTTAATTACTATTTTTTATAATAGTGACGCTAAATTTAACTTATAACCTCGTATTGTCTGTCTTAATCTTTCAACGTAAGATCTGTTTGTTACAGCTTTGTTTTTTGCGTATACACAAAGTTAAGTAGTACTTTTTTTAACCATTCTTTTTATTATTGAATAAAATTTATTAACAATCTTGTGTGGATCTTTATGACTATTTTTCCTAATTTAAAAGTGAGATTCATTAAAATAAAATTATAATTCCTAACAAACTTGAACCAATAAAAAATTTCTTGAAAGAATTTATTGGTTTAATATTGAAAAATTCAATTTAAACGTAAATTTTACATTATTATTATTATTATTATTATTATTATTTAACAATGTGTTATCATATAATTTAAATTCAAGCATTTATTTTCCCAAATATCTAACTTTTTGTAATAATCTGTTAACACTTTACTAAATATTAATATGAAGATAAAATTAATTTTTGTATATATATAAAATCCAGTCTACTAGATTCTTGTGACGGATATATTAGAAATAAATGACATTAAAGTTGATCTTATTTCCAATTTAAAAACATTAAAAAGAATTAAAAAAACATTAAAAAATCTTACTACCATGCATGTTACTATTGAAAGATCCAATCTGATCTTCAGAAAAACCAAAAAAAGATCTAAATCTGATTAATTTGGTGTATGTATAAAAACAAAACAAAGACTATCTGTTTTAAATCTTGGAAGGTAGTAGGCTTGAGCTTGTTGTTTTCTTGCATCTTGGGATGTACTTCAGCCATGGCTGTCTCCTCCTAACCATGATGCCATTTTCATTTTCACTATTTTATATTTTCTTCTCAATGCCACATACTTTCCTGCTACTACCAAAATTTATAAAATCCAACCTTTCATTCTACCACCCTAATATAATATATTTCTAATTATCCAGGTACACTCAATAATTTCACATTCTTTTAAAATACCTTTTAGAACAAAATAATTTTAATTATGGTACATTTTCTATAAAAAAGTTACTAGATGGGGTAGGGTTACGTGCCTCCGACTTAACCAAGAAGAAGCAATGTTACTTACGAAATATATCACGTGAAAACACCATACGGATCTGTGGTTCATTCCACATTCCTCATCATCATTCATTTCACATCATGTCTATGTATCTATCAATTTCTTATTTTGTTATACTGCGTGCTTTAAATATAAGAACTTCTTCCATGAATTTATAGCAACCTTTAATAAACCCCATGTGATAATGTGTGTACAAATTTTAATTCTCTTTATAGCTTTTGCCTTCGATTACTTGTCTCATCAACTTAATGACATAGTTTTTTTACCTAAACCGTGTTATCATGGTTGGTATAACTATATATAGAAAATACACCTTTTATTCTCCCTCCAATCCTTTTCTAAGATATTCAAATTTTTAAAACCTAAAACTTTATTATATTTCTATAATAAATATATTCAACTTAAATACAACTAATATACAGCAATTTCATAACCAACCCAATTCAATTAAACTGTAGTTTGATTCACTTGATTTCAATGTAATTAATGTTTTTACTATCAAAATTTATCTTTCTTTAATAATTTATAATAAAAAAAATCATTATTGCATTTAAATTTACTATTTCAACATAATGGTTTTACGTCCGTGCACAGGCCAAATAATCAGGTATTCTTAATTACAAATTAAAAAAGGGATAAGTAGATAATTAATGTAATATTAAAATTTAAGGATCTGTTCGATTAAAATTAAAAAGTGAGTTATCTTGTTTGAATATTTTTAAATTCCAGGGTTTTATTTGCGCATGCTATTTTTAATTCTCTTTACAAGAGATGCCTTTGCATTGCATGATAAATGCATACAGCACCTTTCAGTTCATGTAAACAACGTTGTTTAACTACTGTGAAGGCAAGAACAATTACTGTTCAATTTTTTTTTTTAATATTTTATATCAATACTCAATTATGCGTTTTTTTTATTACTATTTCCGTTACTATAGAGGTACGAAGTATAAACAGAAGCAAGGGACAAAGGGAAGAGGATATATAAAGAGTTGGAGTTCATAAAAAGTTATTTACTATATTAAATAATATCACTAACTAACAGCTAATAAAACGATTAGACGCTCTAATTGAAATTAACGCCATGAAATATAAAAAGAGGGACACTAAATAACAGTGGTTGGCTATAATTAATATATATGAAGCGTGGCAACTGTTTTTTGGTTAAGTTATTATATGTAACGAATTACTAAGATAAATATTTAGTCTTTAACAAAAACAGAATCTTTAATTAAAAATTAAATAGATATTTAATTTAGGGCAGTAAAATTAAATAGTTTGCTCAGGAAAGTAGAAACTAAGAAAAGATTGATTCTTGAAATCATATTTAATGTCTTATCGAAAAAAAAAATTGTTGAGAAAAGTGATATATTCGGATGCTTAAAGTGGAAGGGCATAATCTCAATCTCACGGAAAAGCATGCAGAAGAATAAATTGCAGAAGAATTTATGAATGTGTTTAATTAAGAAGGAGAAAAAAGTGACAGCGGTGAAGTAGAAGAAGATATTAATATTAGTTTTGATATTAATATGAAAAGTAGGAAAAAGAGTGAGAGTGTGTGATATGTGTTATGGTTGCATGTAAAAGTGTATAAGAAGAGTGGAAGAGAGGGGTATTGGGTCCGGTGGTGGAGCCAGAGTGAGGAAACAGAGGGGTCCACGATCCACGGTGAGCGTGCACGGAAACCGAAGCCTCTCTACGCCACTTCAAAAATAAAAAGAGCATAAACGGAAAAAACAGCTGTAACCTTTTACTGGGTTTTTTCCCGGGAAAATATTAACAGCCTCGCCACCACATCCTTCCCAGATCGCTCCACCGGAATCGTCATGGACCGCTCCGCCGCCAGACTCAATGTTCCTGCGCCGGTAGCCTCCGGACCCTCTGCGGAGGCCACTCTACGCCACGTGGACCGCCTCATAAACTCCAATCACTACACGTCGCCTTCCAGGACAATTTACTCCGACCGCTTTATTCCCAGCAGATCTGCGTCGAAATTCGCGCTCTTCGACATCGCCTCGCTACCCGAGGGCCGTGATGACAGCTCCAGTGCCTACACCACGCTCCTCCGCACCGCCCTCTTCGGCCCCGATGCCGCCGGCCTAGCGCCGCCCCTCACGCCGCAGAAAACGGCCTCGCCGCCCATGACGCTTCCCAGCCGGAATATTTTCCGGTACAAGACCGAGACGCGCCAGTCCATGCACTCGCTCTCGCCGTTCATGTGCGACGATTCCGTACCCGGAGTTAATCACGGCCCGGTCAAGGCTCCCAGGAAGGTTCCCAGGTCGCCTTTTAAGGTGAATTTTGATTTAATTCAGTTTAATTTGGTTTAATTTTTTTTTTGGTGCCTATGGAGATTGAGATGTTAGTTTGTGTTGGTGTTTGGAGTAGGTCCTGGATGCGCCTGCGCTGCAAGATGATTTTTACCTGAATCTAGTGGATTGGTCTTCGCATAATGTATTGGCTGTTGGTCTGGGTAACTGTGTTTATCTCTGGAATGCTTGTAGCAGCAAGGTGATTTTTTTGTTGTTGCTCGATTTAGGAACTTTGATTTCGCTTTGGTTGTGATGTGTGCTGGCCGGTGTTCTGTTTATGCAAATTGAAAGAATTGTCTTTGTGATTATTCTGTATTGATGTGATCATGCAGGTTACTAAATTATGTGATTTGGGGATTGATGACCTCGTTTGTTCCGTAGGCTGGGCTCAACGTGGTACGCACCTTGCGGTTGGAACTAGCAATGGTAAAGTTCAGGTAAGAGTTTACGCTCTGATCTCTGTCGCATTTACGGATTCGTATCGGGGGTTCCCAAAGGATGATATTTGATTACCAGGTTTTATGATTTAAACCGTGTTTGGGGGTTGGGTTTTATTGCCATCCTCTCGATCGTGAAAAATGGTGCTGCAAGCTTTAGTCATGGCAATTGATATGTGGTGTAGTAATGCAATGATGCATGGTAGCCCTCACCCTAGTGGAGCACTACAGCCATTTAGCATTATTGTTATGGGGGTTGATTAGCTTCTGTTGATCCTGAAGCCCTAAAGAAATTCTTCAAAAAGAAGGCACATTGGGGTAAACCGTCAAGATAATGATGCGGTCCTTCGTTGAGAAAAAAATGGCAAGTAATTAATTAGAACATGCTAGAGTGTATGGGAAGCAATTGAAGATAGCTTCTAAGGGAAGTCAGTTAGTTGCTTGAC
>Ga0099823_1003883_pt1 | contig 14413 bp, 10 predicted proteins | sample CowpearedBW_FD_76831 | JGI IMG/M metagenome (GOLD analysis project Ga0099823, IMG submission 76831) | Root nodule microbial communities of legume samples collected from California, USA - Cow pea red BW | ecosystem: Host-associated > Plants > Roots > Nodule | place: USA: California | collected...
TCTTCCTACCATTCCTCACTCTTTCTTTGCGAGAACTGGTTCTTTCATATGCAAGTCTTCTGATGTAGAGTCTTCACTCTTCTGTAAATTTGTTGAATTATAGACATGTTCAGTATGTTTTGATTATTAAAAGTTTTTGCTCTTTAGCACTTATAGTTAGAGAAGAATTGAGTTTTGAAGGGAAATTTTTTTCTATTTCCTCCCGTATGTGATAAGATAGAATTGAATAGGGGGATAGCATTTGAGGAATTTTATTCCAAGTGTGCATGAGTGTTTTTCCCACGCAGTAGAGTGTATTTATTTATATTCAATTCAGGAGAATGACAGATAATAAATACCAAAATCAATTTACATTAGAACAATTAATATTTCAGTACTACCTAAGATGCATTTAAACTAGCAATACAAAGTATCTAGGTTACATAGAATAATAGACATTAAAGAAGTGGTTATCACCTAAAGTATTTCTATTTCCAATTTTGTATGGCTGCTATGTTTGTGGTATTAGCAGATGATTTTTACGGGTGTTTCAATTTAGTTATGTCCTCAAAACGGTGGAATCCTTTATCTTCATTTTTTCTCACTATCTCCTCCCTGTTTGCCTAAAACCTGATAGTGCATGCTATTTCTTCCAACAATTTCTCTGTATGTTATACATTTTACCGTGCTTTGCTTCAATTTAAATTATCCACTTGCAACTTTTAAGGCCCGGAATAGTTTTTTTCTTTTAAAATGTTATATATCTATGTTATACTGTGTTTTTAAATGCTTTGCTTCAACAAATTTATGTTATATATATTTTCTAAATTATGCTGTACAGATTGTTAATAGGATTCAGAAGTTACGGAAGAAAGTTGCTCTTGAACCAACTGATACGGTGGAGGTTTACTTTGAATCATTAGACGATGACAAATCAGTTTCTCAAAGAGTTTTGCATTCACAGGTAAGAATTGGGAGATCCAATAAATGACTCTGAAATACCGCGCTTATACATTTTTCTTAAAGCATTGCTGGACAGATACTCTGTCTTGTACTATCATCATGTAAATGAGCAAGTGAAAAACCTGAACCACTGAGCTAACATAAATTTTTTTTAATATAGTCTGCAAATTTAAGTGAGAAATAAAATAAATTTTTGAAGGGCTTCCAGAATAAAATGACATGAAATTTGTTATAATGTTTTCGGTCTTTTTAAAAATCCAATAACTACAATTTTCAAAATACTATTTGATATGGAACAACTAAATGTCAAATGTATAATAGCTGGTAATCTTTTTATTATTTTCTATACGAAAGAAATGTGATCTAACCAAAAATTCACAATTTTGAAGCATTCAGGTACAAAACTAAATTACAGTGTATTCAAATATGAAGTTAAACAACTAAATTTTAAACCCATAATAACCCGACAAAAAAAATAAAATGAATTGCCAAATAACACTGAAAATTCTGTAGAAAAGATTGAAGAGGGCAGATAAATACATTATAGATACACACACGCAAGGCATTTTGTCTTTTACATTGTATGCATGAGTTGCATATGTTTTGCGCTGGCTATAGTTGAACTATGTTTCTTGTTCGGGACAACTTTGTTATTTGATTTTCTTTTATCTTGTATACTTTGCAGGAATCCTACATCAGGGATGCTATTGGTTCTCAATTGCTTTCAATTTCTCTGATGCCTGCACATGCAGTAAGTCGTTTAATTTTGACCTTATTGGGGTTGGATGATTTATTCTTTAATAATATGTATGAGGTTACTGTCAGAACTAGTGCTTACTCTCACTTTGTTGTTTCATAATGGGTAAATTAGCTAAGCCGTTAATTAAGTTTCTGCTTAACTTTCAACCCATTAAAACTTAAATGCCAAAATTGATAGTATGTAAAAAGTTCATCCTGGTGCTGTGATTTTAGCAGTAACATTCATCATAGGGATGGCCTATAATATCATGTTGGTGGATATGCTTTTTTGCCTCGAGGGAATTGTGATTCTTTACAAATCAGTCATGTGTCTTGGTTTCAAGCCACACCATCTTAATATTCTTTCAACAACTGCAGGTTGTTCTTGGCGAAGAGAGGTTCCATGGGATAGCCAGCATGTCCTTTGGTATCACATTGACGAGACCTGCATTGATGTTTAATGAAAAAGCCATTCTTTCACTGTTTACAGGTTTGTTTTCTCAGTCAAGTTAATATGTCCCTTTTCGAACCAAACTGTACTTTGATTCCATGTCATCATCTGTGATCCTTGGTTGCTTCGACTTACTGCTCAGTTGTTACAGGTGATTCAAAAAGTGCACATAATTTGCAAACTTACCTTCTATCAAGGGATCATTCGAAGTTGAAGTCTGAGTTTCAAGATGGAAATAGAAAGGTTTGATCGAGTTATAGTTTGTTTTAGTTAATGGTGGAAATGTGCATATTCATTATTCATTATTTTCTCCTGTTGCAGAAAATTATTGATTCAATTGATCAGCTACCTGCTGTGGAAGTGGTTCTTGGTGAGCATGTTTTTCTCACTGTGGGGGACTATAACCTTGCTGGAAAATCTTGACTGATTTCGTTCCAAGAGTTCCTTTTTGATCTTTTATGAGTTAGCATGCTATCTGTTTGCAAGATTAGGAGCACAGCATATACCCAGGCATGCCTAATTGTAATGGGTGAGCAATTGAAAATTTTATTCTTTTTCTGTATAGAGGATCTCACGTCTTATTTATAAGATAAAAAACAGGTGTCTTGATGTAATCCTTGATAATTCTATTTCAATGATTTTGAAACACTTTATTTCTTAGATTGGTTTATTATCACCTGCACAACAGTAGTTTCGTCAGTTTTCTCCATGGTTGTCCTTTGAATATGGTAGCATTAATTTAGCATTATTGTTGAACTTATTTCAATGTAATCAATACAAGATTGGTTCCCATTTTGATATTTCATTCTCTTTATCTGAAGCAACGATTAGATAACCAACTTAAGTTTTATGTTTTTTTAATGATTTTTTTAATATTTTTAAATAAAAGTCGTGTTTGACGACGAATCTGAAAAACGTATTTTGCTTGTTGGGCTGACTGAACTTCCTATTTGGTTGAATATTTAATTAAATATTTGATTGGTAGCCGTCATATAATTTATTGGTGAGGCAGTCAAATATGATCATGATTATATGCTACAAATTTGAATTTAGTAATCAAATCAAGGAATGAGGACACAATATCAAAGGATTATGCCATTAAGGAGTATGTGATGGAACAGGTGCAGAATGAATTCATGACTAGTAATTATTAAAGAAAAAAGTGAAATCTTGTTCACATAAACACCTTTAAAAGAAAAAGAAAATAGTCCTCAAATAAAATAAAAAAAGTAAAATTATATTTCAAAATAATTCAGTCTAATTTCTCAAGACTAACCCTTGGATTGTTTTGCGAAGTTCACTATTTTGAACAACTTCAAAAATCCTATTTGAATAAAATTCCGCGTTTTCTTGGAATAGTGCGTCTTAGGCAACCTTTACAGAACAAAATCTATATTAAAAATAACGTGATACCTTTATAATAAAAAATAAAACAAAGATAAAAGTAGAAAATGAAAAAGCAGGTAAATATCCCTAAAGTTTCATTCAAATTTAAACAACAAACGTTTTTCTTAGAGAGAACAAGATGATAACACCAAAAAAAGGAGATAATCAAAAGAAAAGAGTCACTTTTTAGACTGGGGAGGCAGAAAACTATGTCAACTTTTACTTCACTCATTAATTGACAAAACCTAGTTATGGAAAAAATATTATTTTCAACATTTATGTTTAGTTCTTCGAGCTCATGTCGTCAAATATGAGTATAGACGAACTCAATGAAACCTAACATCAAGTACATGCTAATTAGCAGTAACAGAGGGTGAAGGATCGTAGATATTTTTTGAAGGCATTGACCAGCTCAACTAGAAGAAGCTGCTTCCTTATAATCCTCTGTCTCACTAGTTTCACCTTCTTGAAAGCTTGGAGCTTTTGGGAGAAGTCCAAGAACTTTGAACATGAGTTGATCAGCATCAAAGTCATTGTTAGGTGTAGTGAGAAGCTTTTCACCAGTGAATATGGAATTTGCACCAGCAAGAAAACACAATGCCTGCTCAGGCATGGAGAACCGGACTCTGCCAGCAGATAACCTCACCATTGATTTTGGCATTATTATGCGTGCTGTGCCTATCATGCGAATCATCTCCCATATTTCAACAGGCTGAAAATAATGCAGACAATTCAAATCAATGTTGACAGTGTAAACTGGTATATGTGACACAAGAGTCAATAGGTTTCAAGCAATTCCAGATGATGCATCACTCCGAACATGGTCTAAAAGCAACCCTAATAATACCTACATACAATAATACAGCTTTGATCTCTGCTTGTTAATTCTTTTTTTTTTTATTAGCAAATGTTAATTGTTAGAATTTTGGTAGTGGGGGAGTTGAATACGAAGTTTATCAGCAAATGTTAATTGTTAGAATTTTAAAAACACGCTCAATAAGGTGATTGACATTCAATTGCTATTAGTTTAGTTTAATAATTCAACTACTTAATGAATTTACCTTTTGATTCTCAAGTGGGGTTCCCTTCACAGCAACAAGTGCATTAATGGGAACACTCTCTGGATGGGTGGGAAGTGTTGACAATGTATGTAACAAACCGACACGGTCCTCCTCTGCTTCTCCAAGTCCTATGATTCCTCCTGTAAACAATTTTCAGCTGGTCAAACCATTGTATGAAAGATAACCCTCCTCATTACAATGAGATATTTTACTGCATATAATATATCATTTATATTCATCACTAATAATGGATGGCACAATCATTGTTTAATTGATGAGAAAAGATAAACAGCAAATTTAGGTTTGTTTTGAATAGATACAAAACAAAACATTTAGATTTGATAGCTAGTGATGTCATGGCTTAAAAGTTAAATAAATATTGGTCCCTCTAAGATACCCACTTAAACATAGCTTGCTTTAAGGGAAAAAAAATAGAAATTGTAACATAAAATCTGTGTAAAAGATAGTTAAAGAATTGAAGTCCATTACACATTGAAGTTATAACTGTTATAGCAAATTACTAGTAAGTTTGATTACACTTTAAGTTCATATAATTACCAGAACAGACATTGATCCCTGCATCACGAACAAACTCAAGTGTTTGTAGGCGCTCATCATAAGTCCTTGTTGTGATGATGTTTGGATAATATTCTCTTGAAGTGTCAAGATTGTGATTATAGGCCGTGAGACCTGCCTTTTTGAGTTCAAGAGCCTGCTGTTTCTCCAGCATGCCAAGGGTACAACAAACCTCCATCCCCATTTCCCTGTAATAAGACAGATACCGAAAGTGTTATCATTTTCAGGGAAGAAAAAACTACATTTCATTTGAAAGCTAATAAATAAAACATTCAGCATACTTTACAGTCTCCACCAACCTTTAATTTATGCATTTATCAAACAAATCAACTTAAGAAGACTTATTTTGCTATCATTCTGTAGAAAAACTGACACATAAAATTATGTTGCATTACCTTATGTCTTTCACATATTCAAGGATCTGGTTGAAGTTGGTCTTTCTTCCTAGTGTATCCCTCCACGCAGCACCCATACAAAAGCGAGTGCTCCCAGCCTCTTTTGCCTGCAGGAAAAGGATTATCCGTTCAAGAAAAAAGAACGGCACCACAAGAACAAGACATACGAAGAAAAGAAATGTTTGAAGTGAATACATAACAGTTATCCATTCATGATGTCATTTGAGAAGCAGATTCAATAATGATAACACAAGACCAAATGCTAGAGATCAATAATGACATATGAGAAAAATTGTACCCGCTTTGCAGACTCTAGAACAGCATCTTTGTTCATAAGGCGTTGGCCTTTGATTCCGGTGTTATACTTAGATGATTGAGGACAATAAGAACAATCTTCACTGCACCCTCCTGTTTTGATAGACAGAAGAGTACATTGCTGCACTTCCCTGAAGTTATGGGCATGTCTGTGAACTTGAGCCTGACAAACCAAATCACCCCAACAATAGAAACAAAGTCTTGGTAAATTTACAACAATTTTCATTATGCATCTATTATATATAATATGATTATAGAGTTTGTAAGACAGACATATGAGAGTGGTTAAATTACAAATCCAATAACAGGTAAATAAATAGGTCCAACACTATCCCCAAAAATAGACTCCAACACTATCTTAATCTTAAACTTTAGACTTGTGCTTATCTCAACCCAAAAATTAGCTCACAGAACAATGGTCGTACTCAATTATATTCATTAACAGTGAATACGAAATCTTTGACACATTATTTTCAACAAAAATAATGGACTTCCTCTATAAACGTAACAACTGAAAACAAAAACAAAAAATGGATTTTTGCAGAAACCCATTGAAACAAAAAGTAGAAAGAATTACCCCGTGGAAGAGAAGATCGAGAATGGGAGAGTCGTAGATGGATTTGACTTCGTCTCGGCTCCAATCGTTTCTGGGGCCTTCTTTGATGGTTCTCTCAGCATGAACTGCAGCCGCTGAAGCAGAGAAACAAGCGTGGGAAGAGTGCAACGCCCAGAGGGAGGGTCCTCGGAAAATGGGTCTCACCAAAAACATGTTTTTGCTTTGGAATTCGAAGTTGGGCAACACAAATCTCAGTTTTAGCTCCGACAACAGAAGACGAGAGAATGTAGATCGAAAGATAGTATAGAGATCTGCGAATATAAAGAGGACGGAAAGAACAGAGAAGAGTTTTTGCTTTTGTTTTGGTTTGTTAAGAATTGTTGGGACTTCGGAGTTTATAGTGTGAGTGTTTGTTTGGCGGCCTCAAGTGATGACTCATTCCTTCTCTCTTCCAACTCCAGAGGGAGCAGTAGTTGCCACTGCACCTACCCCACCCTATTATTTTAAATATATATATTTTGTAAGTAAAATTATAATAAATAAAGAAAAGAAAAACAATTATTACGATAAAAATAAATTATTTCAGAGCTTATAAATAAATAACGTGGCCATGTTGAGATATAACGATATAAATAAAAAAATGTAATTTATTTTTAATTTTGTTTCTCTTTATGTTAAATAGGTATTAAGATGGTTTAAAACGTGTCTTGGGTTAAAATTAAAAAGGTGTTATTTATCAAATCATAATATCCTAAGATAAAAAATATTTAGATTTTAATCTATAATATATTTCAATTAACATTAATACTAAGTGGTTTGATTCATTTTCATTTTGACACAATGCATATGCTAATGTCAATTTTGTGAAAGATATCAAAATGAAAAAAAAAAAGAAATAAACAAAAATGAATCATATAAAAATTGTGATGTATCAAAATTTGAAATGTATTACTTGTCAAACAAAAATCTCATCAAATAAAAGACAACTTCGATATCGATATTAATACTAATTTAAATAATACAATGCAAATAAAATAAGATTAAAATAAATCATGTAATTAAATATTAAAACAAATTACTAAGAAAAAAACTTAAATGCTTTTTATTTACGATAAAACTAAAGTTTGTAAGTAAAGATCGAATTTTAAAAAAAAAATATTTAACCAAAATAAAAACAAAAAACAAAAAAAATATGGACCATGTATGCATTTTAATCATAAATAAATTTTGAACAGCTTAGATCTGTGAGGAGCGAGGTGTGCATCGCAATTTCTAATTTTCCGATAAAACTAATAATATTATCAACAGGACAGAGACACACACCTGTGTAATAAGGGGGTGAGTTACGAACGATTAGGTTTTCTTTTCGCTCTCTGATTCGATCGATTTCGATTGTTGAATTCGTCCCATCGCAGAGCCTTTAAATTTGTAGTTGTATGTTGCTTGGACTCGATCTGAAGCTGATCGATCAAATGTATCGCGCGATCTAACTTCGATTTTTGTTTGAGTTGCAGGAGCAACGATGGTGGTGCCGCTGCTCAGTGTTTTCATTCTTCTTGCTTTTGTTCCGAATGGATTGTTAGCAGTTCCTTCAACCGTCCCCGCATTCCTTTGGTCATCACATTATGAACTGTAACTCCTGATTCTTATCTTCTTCTCTTTTTTTTTTTTCTTGTTTGCGTCAGTTCACAATTCTTACTTCCTTATTCAATTATATCTACTTGCTGTGTTCCATGCTGTATGGTTCGTGTGGATGTGGCTAATAGCAAACAGCTTTGGTTTAATTTAGTTATTGCCGAGCTTGTTATCGGTTTTTGTGATTAGGACAAGGTAGGGCTAATCTGGAAGCTGTAGAATGGGGAATTTCGGTTTTGTTGGAAGGAGTTTGGGTATTCTACGGTTGTGTTGTAGAGTGGATTAGCCTGTAGAACCCCATGTCCGAAAGGTTGTAGAAGAAGAAAATCGAGGGAGGAATTGAAGTAGTGAAAAACCCACTCTTCATTTATAGGTTTTTCACTGGCATTAAACACGCGCTTTGGTTCAGAAGTAGGAGATGGATTTTCAGGATCATTCAAGAAAACAGCAGATATGGTGTACTTTAGGGCTTGAAATTTTGTGGATTTGAAGTCTAGAGTGAGAAATGAAAGCAGTGGATAAGTGAAAATTAAGAACAGGGATAAAACAAAAAGTGTTGGTAAAATATGTTACATTCTCATTTAGTTCTTATTGTCTTTAGTGGCAACTGATATCATCATTAAATTGAATTATACTTCATGTGATTTATTACATGTAAGAATGAGTTTGTGTTTTGTTCTTGAATATTCCCTTCTTGTGTTTGCATATATACTATAGCAAATAATAAAATCGTTTATATCTTACTGGACTGGACCGTTTCAGGGCCTCTGAAACTGGATTGAAGGAATCTGTAAATTATCAAGTCATTTCTCCTCATGATCTGGCAAAGTCTGTTATATCTGAAGCTGGCTGGTCAAATTTTCTGGTATTATCTTTATCTTCATGATTGGTTTCTGATTATGTACTCTGCAATTCTCTCTACCCTCAACCTTTATGAAGAAGAGGATATTTTTCTGTCCCTATTTGTGATAGCGTTAATCTTGTTCCATTTATTTCTATTGTTGTTGTTGCTTAGTGTTTTTAATTTTTATATATTTTTGATAGTGCAAAGGAAAGAATTTTGACAAGCCTCTGGATCTGGCACTTTTATTCATTGGTAGAGAGGTAATATCTTTCAAGCTTCTATATAGATAATAGAGTTGATATTGCTGCTTATGTATCTATTGTTACTTTGTATTAGATTCCTACCAACCAGTGCAGCGGCATCTGTTGAGTAAACTATGTTGCATTTTTCTTTTGCAGCTACAATCTTCAGATTTAAGCATGAACAAACATGCAGACTCGGCCATTTTAGACCTGCTCAAGGTGAGAGAATTGTGACATGCAGTCTGTGTCAAGTTTCATGTTGAGTAAATATGATTTGAGATTTCTAAGGCTATGTTTGGATCAATGGTAGAGAATGGAATGGAATCAATCAAAGTATAATAGTGCGGAATGGAATAGATTAAAAATGTCATTCCATTTTTGAGTATTTTATAATAGAATGGATCAAATGCCCCATTCATTCATTTGGAAAAAGAACGGAACAGAATAAATTATTACTTTTATATTCTTATATTAACCCTGTCTTAGAAATATAAATCCTTAGCAGATGAGGTCTATGAGATTGGATTTTGCAGACTATGTTATCTAGTGTCAATGGCATCAGAACTTTTGCCATGCACCTTCGAAGTTTGAACCCTCACTTATCTGTGTCACAACAGAAGTTCGCCCAACCAACCACCATCTCTATTGTGCTACTCACCATAAACCTCTTCCATGTGCTAGCCTTAGACAGCAAAACCCAATTGAACCTGGATCGTCATTAGTAGAGCCTAATCCTTATTAGAGTAGGGTCACAATCAAAATTGTAAACTCATCTAACCCGATTGCCACCTGATTCTTCATTTCAACACTTTCTCACCACCAAAGTCAGAACTCATCCATTTCTTCATTCTGTGATATTTGTATTTAGATAGAAGTGGTAAAAGAATGAGTTATTGCTAAAAGAATGAATTATTTTGATGGAATGAGATGCATTGAACTTCGTCACTTGCCATCCTATTCCATTATATAATTTATAGTCCATATAATGGAGTTTGGGTCTATTCCATTATATATTTTTCCTGTGACACTGTTCCATTTTTATGAACAGAACTCTTTTGCCAGATCCAACACTTCTGTGGCGTTTCCCTATGTTTCTGCATCAGAGGATTTGCTTTTGGAGAAAACTTTGGTTTCAGGACTTTCTGAAGCCTGTGGAGATGGTACGGAAATTGCCAATGTTGCTTTCCATGGATCTTGCTCCGTGGGTGGTACAAATCATGTAGAAACCACAGCTTTGCACTCAATACAAGTAATCAACAAATTAATGTGACAAGGTCCATTATGGTATCTTGGGTCCTGTAACGGTGACCTGATGCCCTTTATTTTCCCAATGACAGGACTATTTGACAAAGAGGATGGAAGATAGTCACAGGGGCAAAACAGATTTGGTCGTGTTCTGCAATGGGGGCTCTCAACCTCTTAAAAATGTGGAGAGGTCACAATCTGAAGGTACATACACTTTTACGTATGTTATGTGTTTTGCTACATATGAATTTGGTTAATGTTTGTGTTTGCTGTGTGTTTGTAGGGGAAGTTTTATCCAAGCTTATCAGTTCCGTGGAGGAATCTGGTGCAAAATATGCTGTTCTTTATGTGTCAGATCCCGCCAGGTCAATCCGGTATCCTTCTTACAGAGAACTGCAAAGATTTCTAGAAGAAGGTGCTGAATCAACCAATTCCACAGCGTGTGATAAAGTCTGCCATCTTAAATCATCTCTTTTGGAAGGAATTTTTGTGGTAAGCTTCTTTGTCCATTTTCTCAAGTGCGGTAGCTCGATGACTTGCAATGCCTTGTTTTTAATTCCTTTTTTCTTTGATGATGTATGAATTCTATGGTACCAAAACTATACTCTCGTTGGGCCTGCTTGTGTAGATTGCTGTCCCCATGCCACCAGTTTTAACAATGCGAATATGATAATATCATGACATTTAGTAACGCATCCTGTCATCCTGTAATATTTCAGCATTCTCAGCCTCCCCCGACTTGGGAGGTCTTAGACATTTATTGCACTTCCTCCTTTACAAATTATGTAATTGGTTAAATTTCGTTTCTAACAAATTTTAACCAGTCTTATGTGGCAGCATTCCTTGTAGAAATGTCCTTCAATCTAATATTTGAAAACATGGTAATAATGCTATAGTATTTTTAACCAATGCATAAGTGGAGCACAACTCTTAAAATACTTAGAAGTTGTCTAAGAATCCCCCTCCCCATGCTGTCAGTCCCTCATGGATTTACATGAAGTATTACAATTCAAACGTCCTATAAAAAAGATGAGGAGATCATCTAATAACTGTCACCTTCCATGTATACTTGGTATCCCGTGCAATATGTAACCAAGTGACGTGTAATCTTTGAGAGTCTTGTCCATTTAATTTTTCATTGATGGTTGGGTTTTTCTAACTTCATATCTATTATTGTCAAATTAGCTTCTCTCACCTTTTATGCTTCCCCTTGATACGCCCCAAGACAGCAATGATGACTTATCATCATCACTTGTTAGTGGGTTTAGAGTTTGTGGCTGTCGAGTGTTATTTATCTTATTCTGATATGATTGTTTTTTGTGATAATCCAGGGTATAGTTTTGCTTATAATTTTGATATCGGGCCTTTGCTGCATGATGGGAATCGACACCCCAACAAGATTTGAGACGCCACAAGAGTAATGATTCGTGTATCGATGCTAGAAGTTGTTGTGATGCTTGGTCTACTGGATTAAGATATTACTGTCGTATTATTTGCGATTTTTACGGAGGCTCTGATAAGTGTTCTGTAGTTGATGACTTATCTCAGGGACTTTTCATAATGAATTTTAAAATAATTTGTATCAGTATATAAAAATAAAACTTCAATGGTAGGTTTAATTTTGATCCCGCTACCACTAGTTGTAAAATTTGAAGAATTTTCAGATTATTGTGATGTATTGTTTTTCTTACTGTCCGCAAATTTGATCCACTCGTTGTGCATAACTGCTGATCGATGCATTTCCAAGTTTATATGAAGAATGTTTAGCAAAATGGTAAAAAATTAAATTAAATGTTGCGTTAAAAATTAAAGAAATTAGAAAGTAGACAAGTGCAGACGAAGGAATTCTGGTAAGGGTTCTGATTGAGAGGAAGTCATTAACAATTGGCCTAAATTAAGAGTCTAATTTAATTTTACAAAATTATCTATAGTGGAAATATAAATAATAGGATTTTTGTTTCCTAATTTTGGTTGAAACAAATAAAATAGTTTGTAACACATGTTGTATGATTCATTCTGCCCTCTCAATGGTTACGGTTCAATAAAAGTTAAATATGTTTCTAATAATTTATTTCAATAGGTTTGTACATTTGTTACATTTTCTCTCCATTTACTTCCACTTCAACTTACATTTATGGCAATTTATTTCCTTTCAATGAACATTCTTGTTATTTACATGAATGGATCTTCTTTTCCTTTCAATGAACATTCTTGTTATTTACATGAATGGATCTTCTTTTCGTCTTAATTTCACTTTCACCTCCATTTTTCTTTACTCAACTTTTTATACTTCGAGTGACTTCAATTACTTTTTTATGGTCCATAATTGCTTTTTATTTTGATTATTTAAACCTTACTATTCAACTGTTCAATTAAATTGCATTATCATCCTTTATTCTTTGTTGTTTAAATTCCATCAGTGTCAAGTTGTTTCTTTACTTTTATGCCCCTTCATGGTGTTGCTCATTCAAATGCTTTCCAAATTTACTTGTTTTACTTATATTTGTCATCTTAATTCAAGCTACTTATCGTTTCTCAATGTCTTAGAATTCTGCTTTATATAATAAACTATTTTTTTAATTATTTATATTATTTTGATCAAGATATATCTAGAAAAAGTGCTGCATTACTTAACAATTGAAGTGGTAGTTTATAACTACCATTATCTTGTATTTTTTTTTTCAAAACAAAATTGTGACGGAACAATTGAACTCTAAAAAAAAATAATATGTGTCGATCTTAGCGTGAAAAGTTGAGTTTAAAACCATTTATAATTTGATTTGAATAAAACTAAATTGAATAAGATTTTGTAAAGAAGTATTTTTACTTAGTCAATCTCATAAAATTAATCTCTTCGTCGAATTAATCGTTGGCTTATGTTAATTCAAATTAGATTTAATGCCAAGTCTTCTGTAGTGTATTTTATATCAAACAATAAATTGAGAAACTACATATTAAAAAGAGATTTCGTGACTTTTTTTTTGCATAAAATATTTAAGCTGAAAAAATAGCTATAATTAAAAAATTACTTTACTTATGTGTTTTAAATAAATTTTATGAAAGTAAAAGAAATTAAATTATATGATTATTTATGATTGATTGAAAGTATAAAAGATCTAAAAAATATATTTTAAGGTTACTTTTCAATTGACAGATTTGCATAAAAACTACTTTTCAATTGACAAAAGGAGACCTTTTTCTGAAGTAAAAAGATTACCAAAGAGGGTTTTTTTCTCTATCATCATACTTTAATTAATAAAATATTAGTCTTCTAAAGCAACATTACTAATTATAGGTGTGAAATAAGAAAGAAAAAGTTATGGTTTATACTATTTAATCAATTGAGAAATGAAATTCGGAGCCATTAATGAACCTACGAGAATATACAAAGGAATTATTCGTAGGCACACTCATACTATGTTCTTGTTTGGTAGCTCATTTGTTAGGTATATGTAAAAAAATATTTGTGAATTCTTTTCGTATTCTTGTATATTTATGGATACTCATAAATATCTATATATTTTATTTTTCAATTTAAATAAAGTTATTTAAAAGCAATTCTTTAAAATATAAATTTAGATAAAAATAATATTTTTTAAATAAAATTCAAATCAAATTATTTCATAAAATTTTAATACGAACTGGTACTGAATATAACAAATTTGTTATTACTTTAAAATAACGATAAAAACATAAATTTCCAATACTTAAAAATCATTTCATAAAACTTATAATAAAATGATAATATAAATATTTATTTAATAATTAATGACTAATTGATTAATTGAATAAGGTTAGATGCTTATTATGCCCACCTAAATTGCTGTAATTATAAATATAATAATACTTTTCATGAACAGAAAAATAATGTCTGCATAATGTCACGTGATACAAACCTTTCTTTTATATTATACAGTTATGTATTCTATAAATGATAAATGAGAGTTAATATACAAACTCTTCTCTTAGGTTTAATGATAATTATGGTTCACCAAACAAGTCATGAGTTACATACAAATTCTAATAA
>Ga0099823_1003886_pt1 | contig 14405 bp, 3 predicted proteins | sample CowpearedBW_FD_76831 | JGI IMG/M metagenome (GOLD analysis project Ga0099823, IMG submission 76831) | Root nodule microbial communities of legume samples collected from California, USA - Cow pea red BW | ecosystem: Host-associated > Plants > Roots > Nodule | place: USA: California | collected...
CCATTGGTTTCTTAATTCTTCATTTTGTTTATCCATCTTAATCTCTAGGTCCTGCATCTTCCATCCATATTGATTTTATTTTTCTTGAATTCATGGGTTTTTCAGGGAAATAGTGGATGAAGATGGGGTTAAACCTTAGGTCTCATTATCTTTGCATTCATTATTTTCTTTGTCGGTGTTCTTGATATAAACTTGTGGAGTGGGATATGTCGTTCTATAGTTCATTATTTTCTTATGTCGGTGTTCTTTGCATTCATTATTTTCTTATGTCGTTCTATAGTTCCATCTTCTAGGAAGACAAGCAATGTGTGGGGTAGCATACCTTGTGAAGTATTTGATGATTATTATGTATCAAATTTTGGTGTTTGTGCTCTTTCTTTGTAAGCATGTCCTCGAGCCTGAGTTTTTGTTTGTACGACTGCTTTTCTGATTTTGAAGCACTCTTCGGTACCCAACATCACACCCTATTTACTTTTGTGGGGTCTCACTATTTGTGACAGGATATGGAGGCAGATGCTATGTTTTGTTGGCTATATTTCTCTTTCGTAGTCCCTTACTAATTCTGTTGAATCTGAAAAAGCATGTTACTTTGCTAATTGGTATGTGGGGGACAGGTTTTGGTAGCAGGTGATGGATATCCAGAGAAACTTTTGGTTCTATTATCTTTTCATTCATTATTTTATTCGCAGAGTGGAAGTTCTTGTAAACAGGCACTGTATGGGTATGAGAGGCTTTCTAATTTGTATAGTTTGCCTTTAACTCGTTTGGCAGTGAAGACTTGCAATGGATGTCTGTTGGGTTGTGGAGGCAATGGCGGTATATTATTGTTTAGAATGACCGTAGTCACTCTCATTTGTTGAATAATAGTAGGAAGGTACATGATTGTGTTTGGAATGGTTGTAGTCTCTCTATTTTTGTTACGTTTCTATTCACTGATATTCGTATGTGGTCGATTTGGAATGTGGATGTAGGAAGGTACATATATCAGTCATCGTGTTTCTATGTAAATGCAGTAGTTGATCATTGACTTGATGATTAATAGAATTTAAACCTCCCTTGATTTTTGAATTATTAAACTGCATGATTTTCTAATCAAGCTTGCTATGAGTGACTGGTTCTTTCCCTTGGTTTTATGTGTATCTACTATTTTCTCTGGGTTTTGGGTTGGTTGTTTTCCTTGCTTGTTTCTGTATCAGGAATTGTTCCAATTTTCTTACTCGGCAATTTGGAGAATTACTTATGTACTTCTTTATATTGTCTACAACTATCTCCCATATTAATTGGATATCCTTTTTATAAACAACAATGCTTTTGGAAAAGGATTTGTTTGAACTTGGGATGAACTTAGATGACTTTCAAACGAATTTCGGTCGGGGACAACGTGACCATATTTGGGCTAAGGTCGACTTGACAAAATTTCAGTCGAGATCAACTTGACAAAATTTCAGTCGAGATCGACTTGACTGGATTTGACTAAATTTCGGCCAGGGACGATTTTGCCTAATACGACCAAATTTTGGCCAGAGTCGACTTGGCCAAATATGGCCACATTTGGATCAGGGCCTCATCAGTCAAATTTTGGTCAGGGTTGACTCCACTAAATTCGTCGGTCGGAACCAAGTTGACTGAATATGACCAATTTTCAATCACAATCGACTAAGTTGAATATAGTCAAATTTCGTTTGGGACTTAGTCGACCGAATACGGCTAAATTTGGGCAAGTGCTGACTTGACCAAATTGTGGTCATGATGAACTTGGCTGAATTTGGTCAAATTTAGGTTAGGAACGACTTGCCTAAAGATGACCAAATTTCGATCGTGATCGACTCTGCCAAATACGGCCAAATTCAGGCCACGACAAACTCGGTCTAATTTTGGATGAGGCCAACACGACTGAATTTTGACTGGAGTCGACTCAATTAAATTCGGTCAATTCTCAATCGGGGCCAACTCGATTGAATTGGACCAAATTTTGACTAGAGCCATCTAGGCTTAATACAACAAAATTTTGGTTGCGGTTGTCTTGGCCGAATACGGTCAAATTTTGTCTAGGTCGACTTAGCCCAATGCAGTCAAATTTGGGTAGGGGTGAATTCAACCGAATACTTCCAAAGTTTGTTCAGGACCAGCTGGGCCCAATTTCGATCGAGACCGACTTGACAGAATTCAGCTTAATTTTGTATAGGGTCACGTCAACTCAATCAAATACGACTCAATATGGACTCGTCTATCTCAACTTTTAGCCCAACCTAACCAAAAATATAAACTGAAAATTTGGATTGGATATTTTGGAATATCCATTTTGAAAAGTTGAGACCGACAAGACCAAATTTAGTCATTTTTGATTGAGTTGGCGTGACCCTATACAAAACTTGGCTGAATTAGGGCAAATTCTGTCAAGTCGGTCCCGATCGAGATTTGACTCGGTTGGTCCTGAAAAAATTTGGAAGTATTCAACCAAATCTGTCAAATTCTTTGGTGTCATCCCTATGGACACAAATTTCGATCCACATCCATTATTTGGATCCGAAATGGATGTGGATTAGATTTTTGATAGAGCTAACACCATAAAATTTGGCAGATTTTTTGTCGAGGCCAACATGGCCAAATTTGAGCATGGGATGAACTTCGATGACTTTCGAACAAATTTTGGTCGGGGATAATGTGACCAAATTTGTAATAAGGTCGACTTGACAAAATTTCAGTCGAGGTCGACTTGACTTGATTCGACTAAATTTCGGTCAGGGCCGATTTTGTCCAATACGACCAAATTTTGGACAGAGCCGACTTGGCCAAATATGACAACATTTGGATTGACTCCACTAAATTTGTCGGTCAGGACCGACTTGACTGAATATGGTCAATTTTTGATCACAACCAACTAAGTTAAATATAGTCAAATTTCGTTCGGGACTAATCGAACGAATACGGCTAAATTTGGGCAAGTGCCGACTTGACCAAATTTTGGTCATGGTGAACTCGACTGAATTTGGCCAAATTTAGGTTGGGACCGACTCGCCTAAATATGACCAAATTTCGATCGCGATCGACTCTGCCAAATACGACCAAATTCAGGCCAGGACCAACTCGGTCAAATTTTGGATGAGGCCAACACGACCGAATTTTGACTGGAGCCGACTCGATTAAATTCGGCCAAATTTCGGTAGTGGCCGACTCAGTTTAATACGGCCAAATTTCGATCGTGATCGAGTCATTTGAATACGGCCAAATTTCACCCTAGGTCGTCTCAACATAATACGACCAAATTTGGGTTAGGGCCGACTCGGCTAATTCTCAATCGGGGCCAACTCGATTGAATTAGACCAAATTTTGACTAGAGCCATCTAGGCTTAATACAACTAAATTTTGGTCGCGGTTGTCTTGGCCAAATACGGTCAAATTTTGTCTAGGTGTCTTAGCCCAATGCAGTCAAATTTAGGTCGGGGTGAACTCAACTGAATACTTCCAAAGTTTGTCCAGAACCAGCTGGGCCCAATTTCGATAGAGACCAACTTGACAGAATTCGACCAAATTTTGTATAGGGTCACACCAACTCAATCAAATACGACTAAATTTGGACTCGTCTGTCTCAACTTTTAGCCTAACCGAATCAAAAATATAAATTGAAAATTTGAATTGGATATTTTGGATTATCCATTTTGAAAAGTTGAGACCAACTAGCCCAAATTTAGTCGTATTTGATTGAGTTGGCGTGACCCTATACAAAACTTGGCCGAATTAGGACAAATTCTGTCAAGTCGGTCCCGATCGAGATTTGACTCGGTTGGTCCTGAAAAAATTGGGAAGTATTCGGCCAAATCTGTCAAATTCTTTGGTGTCATCCTTATGGACACAAATTTCGATCCACATCCAATATTTAGATCCAAAATGGATGTGGATTAGATTTTCGATGAGCTGACACCGTAGAATTTGGCATATTTTTTGTCGAAGTCAACGAGGTCAAATTTGAGCATGAGATGAACTTGGATGACTTTCGAACGAATTTCGGTTGGGGACAACGTGACCAAATTTGGGCTAAGGTCGACTCGACAAAATTTCAGTCGAGATCGACTTGACTCGATTCGATTAAATTTTGGCCAAGGACGATTTTGCCCAATACGACCAAATTTTGTTAAGAGCCGACTTGGCCAAATATGACCACATTTGGATCAGGGCCTGATCAGTCAAATTTTGGTCAGGGTTGACTCCACTAAATTTGCCGATCGGGACCGACTTGACTGAATATGGCCAATTTTCTATTACAACCGACTATGTTGAATATAGTCAAATTTCGTTCGGGACTTAGACGATCGAATACAGCTAAATTTCGGCAAGTGCCGACTTGACCAAATTTTGGTCATGATGAACTCGGCTGAATTTTGCCAAATTTAGGTTAGAACCGACTCGCCTAAATATGACCAAATTTTGATCTTGATCGACTCTGCCAAATACGACCAAATTCAGGCCACGACAAACTCGGTCTAATTTTGGGTGAGGCCAACACGACCAAATTTTGACTGGAGCCGACTCTATTAAATTCGACCGAACTTCGGTCGTGACCGACTCAGTTGAATACGGCCAAATTTCGATCATGACCGACTCATTTGAATACGACCAAATTTCACCCTAGGTCGTCTCAGCCCGGCTGAATTTTGCCAAATTTAGGTTAGAACCGACTCGCCTAAATATGACCAAATTTCGATCTTGATCGACTCTGCCAAATACGACCAAATTCAGGCCACGACAAACTCGGTCTAATTTTGGGTGAGGCCAACACGACCAAATTTTGACTGGAGTCGACTCTATTAAATTCGACCGAACTTCGGTCGTGACCGACTCAGTTGAATACGGCCAAATTTCGATCGTGACCGACTCATTTGAATACAACCAAATTTCACCCTAGGTCGTCTCAGCCAAATACGATCAAATTTAGGTCAGGGTCGACCCGGCCAATTCTCAACCAGGGCCAACTCGATTGAATTCGACCAAATTTAGACTGGAGCTAACTAGGCTTAATACAGCCAAATTTTGGTAGCGGTTGTCTTGGTCGAATACGGTCAAATTTTATCTAGGTCGAATTTAGCCCAATGCAGTCAAATTTGGTCGGGGTGAACTCAACCGAATACTTCCAAATTTTGTCCAGCACCAGCTGGGCCCAACTTCGATCAAGACCGACTTGACAGAATTCGGCCAAATTTTGTATAGGGTCACACCAACTCAATCAAATACGACTAAATTTGGACTCGTCTGTCTCAACTTTTAGCCTAACCTAACCAAAAATATAAACTAAAAATTTGAATTGGATATTTTGGATTATCCATTTTGAAAAGTTGAGACCAACTAGCCCAAATGTAGTCGTATTTGATTGAGTTGGCGTGACCCTATACAAAACTTGGCCGAATTAGGGCAAATTCTGTCAAGTCGTTCCCGATCGAGATTTGACTCGGTTGGTCCTGAAAAAATTTGGAAGTATTCGGCCAAATCTGTCAAATTCTTTGGTGTCATCCCTATGGACACAAATTTTGATCCACATCCATTATTTGGATCCGAAATGGATGTGGATTAGATTTTCGATAGAGCTGACACCATAGAATTTGGCAGATTTTTTGTCGAGGCCAACGAAGCCAAATTTGAGCATGTGATGAACTTGGATGACTTTCGAACGAATTTCGGTCGGGGACAACGTGACCAAATTTGGGCTAAGGTCGACTCGACAAAATTTCAGTCGAGATCGACTTGACTCGATTCGATTAAATTTTGGCCAGGGCCGATTTTGTCCAATACGACCAAATTTTGTTAAGAGCCGACTTGGCCAAATATGACCACATTTGGATCAGGGCCTGATCAATCAAATTTTGGTCATGGTTGACTCCACTAAATTTGCCGGTCGGGACCAACTTGACTGAATATGGCCAATTTTCTATTACAACAGACTAATTTGAATATAGTCAAATTTCGTTCGGGACTTAGTCGACCGAATACGGCTAAATTTGGGCAAGTGCCGACTTGACCAAATTTTGGTTATGATGAACTCGGCTGAATTTGACCAAATTTAGGTTAGGACCGACTCAGCTAAATATGACAATATTTCGATCGTGGTCGACTCTGCCAAATACGACCAAATTCGGGCCAGGACCAACTCGATCAAATTTTGGATGAGGCCAACACGACCGAATTTTGACTGGAGCCAACTCTATTAAATTCGACCGAACTTCGATCGTGACCGACTCAGTTGAATACGGCCAATTTGGGCAACACGACCGAATTTCAGAATATATAACTCAAAAATATTTCAAAATATATAATCTAGAATTCAAAAACATTAAGTTATTTATTATTACTATTTTTATATTTCCTTTCTAATCACACTTTAAAAAATCTATTTTTTAATTATTTTTCCTAATGAGACAGAGGGTTGATATCAACAATTACAAATACAGGCAGTGCCTATATTAATTTTTAACACTTTATACATTTATTGTACGAGACAGCAACTTCACAAATATAGAAGTCAAGGTCAGGAGGTTTTCTTATTTGCTACATATATAAATCTCCAAATAGCTTTTCTACATTTAAGGAATTAATTTGAAACAGATAAAACAAAAGAAGTGTAAAGAGAGTGAATATCATGTTGGAAAGCTTTTAGCTCCAAAATTCACAGTATAAAGAGATTCAGAAGCATAGAGACTATACCTATAGCATTAAGGCTACTGCAAGAAACACTCACCTTGAAAGAGATGACTTTTAACTTCCATCTTTAAGCATGATTACGCTTTACCTTCTATTGACGAAGCTTTTGCATTTTCAATTATTAAGCTGCACCAAGAAAAATATTTTGTTGTATGTGTAAGAACATATTCTTTCTTATGTTCACGGTGTCATTTTTCCACTGAAGCTTTATATAGTGGCATCAAATCAGTACCTAAATGGGTTAGAGATGTTTTAGAAATTGGCTGGCATTGGTCTTGATGAACAAGTGTCCAGCATGATATCTGAATTGTGTATACTTGTACAAAATGTTCACTGGTTATGGTTTGCCACGTATCCATTTATGGTTATTCATGGCTTTGATTTTCAATCACACAGACCCACTGGATTTTATCTTTTGGACTAAACTACAAGTACAAGAATATAATTATCAATTGCTTGTTCTGGAGTTTATTAGATAAGGCAAAGTTTCTAGTTTCTCCAAGCTTTTCTTGGGTCAATTTCATTTTGATGTTTTCATTCTGGTTTTTGCTGGAAGTTTTGTAAGTCATATGGATTGAAACAGACTGATATTCGTTCTTAAGCTTTAAACCATTCGTAACTTTGACTTTGATCACATTAATGACTGAAGAATGTCACTTTTTGCTTCAAAATCTAAGGGATAAATCAGTACAGGATTATTTTCACCCAATACAATAATATACTCAATTCCCCCACTTTTTGCTTAACTAAACATCCAATGCTTATTACCATTCTACCAAACTAGCACATTTCCATATTACTTTGTGATTAAGATCCACCAAATAACTATGGAAGCCGAAAAGTCAAAAACAAATAAGAAAATTGGGAACTTGAGAGGGTGTATACTATCTAGCAAATGGTGAGGATCCATTCCTTTTACTGACACAAACCAATCCAACACTCACTTTCTAAAATATCTTTTTAACTTAAAAGCCTATTTGTTTTATAAAATAAAAAAGACCTAAATACAAACTTTTTTTTATAAAATAATGAATCCAAACATCTAGCTAACTATTACAAATCTTCCTTCAAAAAATATTATACATATGGTGGAATCGCATATGGTGGAATCTTCCTTCAAACTATTGATCATGGTATTTGAAAAGAAGAATAAAGAAATCAAAATCTGCAAAGCCAAGTCAAAATGAGTTGGAAGTGATTCGCTGCAAACCAAATCGACATTGGGAAAAGACAGTTTATTCTGAAGGAAAAAAGGCACTGACAGTTTATCTGAATGAAGAATGGCACAAAGAAAAGCCAGAAGGTCTTTGTGCAGCAGATCTGTATCCTTCACGTCGCTAATAATCCTTTTAGAGTGTATTGATCCTCATAATTGATGTTGGTAATGCACCAAGTTCAGCGAAGGTTGTGATTCTTGGAGTTCCAGGAGGGACACTGTTATTTCCAACAGTTACTGAATAAGCATTCAATCCTCATCTGAATCATTGTCAGATAGAACCGATTGCTCAAATTCAGCATCCATAATAATCCCATCCATGAGATGCACAACAATCTCTTTTTTTCTAACATCTACTATTTCTGATCGAATCCTGTTAACAACAAGCATTCCATCGATGTCTTTTGAAATGTACAATGGAAATCCAGATAACGAATCATAGTTCACAAGCTCACCCCATTTCACATTAGAGGAAGAAAGTGCTCGAGGGACAGTTGAAAATCCCAAAATACGAGTCAAAATCGCAAAAGTATCATTAAACCTGTCCGATTTCAAAGCATCGTTCACCGACAGACGCAGATCTCGCTTAAACGCTTCCTCGGACGGAACAAACATGGTAAAAGCAAGATCTTGCGGCAACATGTCAATCATCATTTCTCCAAACTTGCCCAAGTTGCCATCTTGAAGGGAAACTTTTCTGGATCTCGTTATTGGGTAAAACCCCATTGCACTTTCCTTTGTTGGGGCATCCGGAAGCTTGAGAAATGTCATGGTCACGATAAAAAAACAGCATACACATACCAACAAGCTCACAAGAGCAATTGAATGCTTCAAAACTTGACGCCTCCTCATTTTGATGAAATTCAGTACCCCAATAGTTGAATAGTTGCTATTCTCAAAATAAAGATCTTAACTTTTGACCATGGTCAACAAAATCCAACACCTGAGTCTCTAAAACAAGAAAAGGAGAGTTAATGTTGAAGGGTCATAATAAACGAAACTAAATAAAGTACAATATCCATTAATAAGTGAATCTTTAAGGGATCAGAAACTACTAGGAACTCAACTGCAGTCAAATGATCAATTGACAATTTGAGACTAGTGAATAATTGATCTTGGTATCAAAGAAACAAGTTATACCCAGTTAAACATCTAGTTATCGTCGCCCCTGATGGTGACTATACTTTGTTATTTACTTCCATATTCTTTTAATAAGTATAATTGGACACAGTGTTGATTTAGTCTAAGTTGACCAAATAGTTTATACTTATTCATTCTTTTAAATTAATTTTGTAAGAAGTTGTAGAACAAAAGTTACAAGTCTTACATTACAAAAGTTAAAAGGATATTTTATGCATAAAGTCAGCTTTTAAGGACTATTAAGATTAATCCTGAATATTAATGGGATAGGTTTATATGAATGTAAAGAGGGTGGATATGATAAGACATAGACACTTAGAATGCTCTAACTTAGAGTCTCCATACTTCTTAACTATAACACTTTGACTTCCATCGGGGTGTCTAGTGAAACCTTTCCCATACCCCTTTTTCTCAAGAAAATCCTACTCCAACATTAGGTGATAACAAAATTATAAATTTCAATTTCAATTCCTTTGTGCTACAAGATTGGTTAATAAAAGATGATAATAAATTATTTTTATAATTAATGTTATGTGCATATTTTTTATGCATACATTTTGTGTCTCCCTAATTTTTACTTGGGAGCAATACCTAAGAGTTATCATGGAGGAACGGTTATAAGAACTTGGAATATAGGTTTTAATGAGACAACTAGCCATTGTAAGAGTTCTCTCTGAGCCACTGTGAGAGCTCTCTCATCGAGCCATAATAGGAAAGAAATCAATGATTCGTTTAAGACTTGAGAGGATGCATGGCGATATATATGATTTCGACCTACCAACTTTAAAGTAAGTCTTGTCGCTTAATGACCTAAGTCTATCAGCTCAGATTTGTGAAAGGTTGTTCGATCGCAATATAATCACTTGTTCGATGTAATGACAAGTATTTATCTAGTTTTATGGAAAGTTGTTTAATTACAAATATCTTATTAATTATTCAGAATGTCACTCAATTATTATAATAAAGATATCCGATCAACTTGAAGACAAATGTTCCGCTTCCAATCTTTATCTATCCTTATAGTATGAAGAATTATAACTATGGGAGCTATGTCGTGTTAGACCCATTTCTAACCTTTACCTAGTTTTATATATCTATTTTCCGACTAGCATACTTGATCACATGGGAGATCACACAAATACTGTATAAACAATAATGAAATTATAGCATTTATATCAAAATAATGAACTAATTTAGTTAAGAAAAGCAATAATTGTTTATAAGGACACTTTTTAAATAAGGTTTGGTTTTGAGAATTATTCAGATTTCTCGGAACATTAATGAGGCAGATTATATAAATATAAAAAGAGCATATGATTCAAAATACACAAATACTTAGAACAAGTCAATTTTGAGTGATTATTATTCTTAGCATATATCATTATTGTAATATTGTTATCAGTATCTAAGAGACTATATTGATTTATTTTTAAAAAAATGGGACGAAATTGAAAAAATGTCATAATATTGAAATGAAAAAAAGCCAAGAAAAGTGTAGGACCGCTCCAACCAAAATTTGCAGGAGGTGATGCGTCGTGCCTTTAGGCAGAGTAGAATGACCAACAAATAAATTTTCCAAAAGACTCCAATATATTAAACGATAATTAGTCTTTAAGAAAACAAAATTTAGTATGAAAACAAAAATCCCAGGCCAAAAACCCTAGGTCCTATTACATTCACTCGATTTTCAATTGAATATTGTCTGGTGAGTTAGAAAAACTCATAAAAGGGTGATGAACCTCCTAATATAAACCATAAGTACATGGTTATTAACCCAAATTCCACTGCATATCTAATCTTTTATCACTTGACAACAAAACACGGGCAACGAATAAAGTGTAAACTATGGTGATAGTAACAGTGAATTCATCCTTCTAATATTGCAAAATTTCCTTCAGAACAACACCGATCATTTAAATAGCTTGCATCCAAAACGACGATTTCTTCAACCTTCTACGCTATTTCCATAATTAACCTAGCAAACAAAATCCATAGACCCGCATATATCCCTTTCTCTTTTACTTTTTTTTTTCAATAAAAACGGAATATGAGAAGCCAACACGTATATAGAAATCCCTGAAATGCGAAAAAAAAAAATACTTCGAAAAAATAATACTTTGCCGAAACCAAGCGATCTTAATCATTCAATTTAACTTTTTGGAATTATCCGCATTAAGAAATTGGATTTTTTTTGGGGGGGATTAAGTTAATTAAGTGCAGAAGAGAGAAAGGAAGAAATGAATGAGAACCTGGAATCGGAGAAGCGAGGGGGAAGAGGTGTTTGGTGGTTCCATAGGATGAAGGAAGATGCGTTTGTGGAGAAGGTGAAAAGAGTGAAGGCGACGCAGCAACAGAGGAGAAGCTTTATCTTCTCATTTAACGGTCGAGATCGCGCAGAACCGCAATAGCTCCCTCTCGTCACCGCCGCAAGGAATGCGTGCAGCCAGGCCAAACCGGCCCGTTTCAGCCTAACTTTTAGGACTGTTTCAATTTATTTTCAATATTTTGTCAAAGATATTTAATTATACAATTTTCATGTTGTAAGAGTGTTTCAAAAAACTTGTTTCCAAAGATATTTCAAAATTCCTGTTCCAATAATCGTTTTCTATTATTTCGTTTTATTCCAGAAATTCTGTTTTGAAAATCTGATTTCAGAATTTCTCTTTCAAAAATTTCGTTCCAATAATTTTATTTTATAAATTTTGAAAAGCCTATTTGAGAAAGTTTCTAGAATATATATTCTGGAAGTCACTTTTTCATAAGTAAAATAATCGTTTTAACAATTGTGGGAGTGTCCAAAGAAATTGTGAGCGTGTGCTAAGATATTGTCGGGGATGCAGGAAGTAAAAGCCTTTTGTTTATTTAGGAAAACAGTATGATTTCATATTGGGCCTTAAACCTAAAGCCTAATAGGAGAATAATATGTTAAGAGGTCTGAGGTGTGAGGTCCGAACCAAAAACCTAACAAATATTTTTTTGTAACTTGAAGCAAAAAGTGAAGTTAGGGATGGCAAAAATATTCGCGTCCGTCGATATCTGTAGATAAAATTTATGACGGATACCCACGAATATTTTTTATCTGCGGGTAACGGATAGCGGATATTTTAATATCCGCTTATAAACAGGTCGGGTACGGGTATCATACTATCTGTATCCGCGGGTATCCGTTACCCACAAAAAATTAAAATTAAAATTTAATTTATATTTTATTAAGTTCAATTTAATTAAAATTAAATGTATATTTTATTACGTCAAATTTAATTATAATTATAGTTTAATTTAATTTATATTTTTTTATAATTTTATATTAAAAAATTTATAAAATATTTTTTTTAAAATATTTGCGGATATCGGGTATCCACGGGTACCCGCGAATTTTAAAAATATCCACGGATATTTTTTAAGCAGATACACGATGGGTGGGTAAAGGGCGAATTTTTTTTTGACAAGTTGAATTGCTGGTAGGCACTATCCATACTCGACTCGATCCATTGTCATTTCTAAATATAGTTGTTCAACTCATCTTAACATGAAGATTGATTATTAAATTATTAAAGGATAATTTAATTAAAATTATTAAATATTAAAAATAGTTGTCTGTTGTGTAATTTCCAATAGCCATCCCACATTTTTCTATCACCTATCATTATATTTCATGTTTTGTTAAGAACTTTCGAAAACCAACGTCTTGGAATTTTTTAATTCTTTAAGATAAGTATACACATTAATGTGGATAATAACATCGATTATATTAATATTGAATAAAAATATATCATCCTTAACTTTCTTTTATATCACATACGTTACGTGTGAAATATTATAACTCTAAAATGATAAACAAAACAAATAAAAGCTGAAGTTTAGTGATTGCCTTTTGAATATATTTATTATTTGTTTGTACCATAAAAGTGTCTTCATGAATATCTAGTATTTTTCTCTGTCAGTTATCATTGTACTAGTTGATTTTCCATAGGAGACTTTAGCTTTTTAGCATTAATACATTAAGAAACACTGATGACATAGTGTTCTCTCCATCCTCACCCTAATTTTGTAACTTTGATATTTCAATTAGATAAATAGAAAATTTTTACACCTTTTGATGCTATTTTCTTTTTCTAAAATATATCCCTTTCCCAAATTCTCCAATAAATAAGTTTTAAAAGCAAAAGAGTAACTCCTTAATTAAAAGGTAAATGATAATGGTGTTAGGAATCTAAGTACGAGTGTACAGAAAAGTTGTCTCGTTAAGAAGAACAGTGGTATAGAAAATGGCAGAAAAGGAATACTTATGATTGAAAATGTTTTCGCTAGAGAGAGGTGTACCAATGTGATTGAAGGAACTTATCCTTGAGGGAGAGATGATTAAGGTCTAAGTCTCATATTGTCTAAAAATGATAAAGTACAATACTATATAAAAATAAAGATCCATAAACTCATAACCGTCAAGTTTTGGGTCGAAAGTGACATCAATATCTTATGTAATTAGACTCAAATCTCATTGATGTTTGCTCTCCCCGATAAAAATTCATCTGTAAACCTAACACATGACTGACTGAAAATAATGTTCAACGCGAAATGCAGCATATCTATTCCTGAAGTAACAAGAAAATAATAATAATATATAAAAATATGCTGACGACTGCAAGGAAATTCTTTTCCTTTTGCTTTCACTTAAAGGTATAGTGATTGAAACAATTAATTATGGCACTATTAATGAGCCTAATCCTTCCCCTCCAAATAGATAGACCTGAACAAAAGTGTAATTAACAAGAAAGAACCATTAATTTTTTTCTTTATCTGGAGCCAAATTCGTGAAGAAATTTTGCAAACTTGAAATGCAAATTAGTTCATTAAGCATATTAAAAATTATGGCATGACATACGAGTCTGTGGCTTATCAACACAAACCTGTGGCCCAAATTTCGCAGACGGTCTCGAATGATTAATTTATTATATAATTTAACATATGGTATAGTGTCATTAGTGGCTGTACTTTGAGGATAAGAATAATATTAACAAAGAAAAACAATGCATCGCAAGAGAGAAATAATCACCCACTTTGTAAAGTTTTATCCACACATTTATTCAAATATATAGTCTGTTTCTCTTAACATGAAAAGGACCGCTAATGGTGACCACAGAAAGCCATCATTTCGAGAACAATAAATTATTGTCAAAACAGTGACACAAGAACCACTTTATACTAGAAGTTTCCAAGCTTTCAAATTTAAAATATATATTATGGTAAATCTTCCTATTATTATATATTTATATACCTAGCCACGATAGGTGCCAGGTTTTGGTTTTTCCCCTGCTGGGGTCAGAGAAAATTGAAAGTTGTAATTACTATTAAATTCATA
>Ga0099823_1003889_pt1 | contig 14398 bp, 5 predicted proteins | sample CowpearedBW_FD_76831 | JGI IMG/M metagenome (GOLD analysis project Ga0099823, IMG submission 76831) | Root nodule microbial communities of legume samples collected from California, USA - Cow pea red BW | ecosystem: Host-associated > Plants > Roots > Nodule | place: USA: California | collected...
TAAAATCCCGTGTTAAAATACTAGTTTTGTGTATACAATTTTGATTTTTAAATGTTCAAACGGATAATTTATGATGATAATTTCTAAAGAATCTTGAGATAACAAGTATCTTTATATATAATATAACTATAGATATTAAAACCTCGACGCTGTGATAGATTAAAGAAATATATCACAAAACAAAAGAGATATTTAAAATAATAGCACGAAGAAAAAGGTAAGAACAAATTATATATAAAAAAAACAATTCATGCACGTGTGTTGTATCATTACTGTCAAAAGAGGTTCTAACACGTGTTATTAATTGTCTCCTTTTATTTTTTTTATTTTTCACAAATTATTCAATGTATCTGATCCGCAAATATTATATATCATTATTCAAATGTTGTTCTGATATAATATCAAACCAAGTAGTGCATATGGGAAATCATTCAACTTAATATGTAAAAGTGAAAATCAAAACGTAAGTGACTCGAGTTGTAGGGTTTATATCGTATGTTTCACAATTATTTTATCAATGTTATTATTACTATTTGTTTTTGGAAAAATTAACGAGATTCAATTTATTAATAGAGAAATAAAATAAATACATAATATTTTTATTATAAAAATATAAAATATAAAAATAATTAAATATAAATTTAAAATATCTTTAACTTAAGACAATGAATATTATAAATTTAAAATCTATTATTTAGTTATTAAGATGAGACATTTCACTAGTCCAATGGTCTTAAATAAAATAATAACATAGTTCACTTAAATTTATTAATTTTAAATAATATTTTAATTGTAAAAAATCCTATATTCAATATAAAATATCTATAAATGTTTAATTTGGAAAAAAAAATTATATGTACGAAATGAAATGTTTATCTTTTCTCAAATGGGAATATATATATATATATATATATATATATATATATATATATATAATACACTAAAATCATTTATAAAAAAAACGTCATATATGATAATTTTTTGGAACCGGCGAAATTCGATAATTTCGAAATATTGACGTTCCCTATATATTTAGTGCGGAAATGTTACACAATTTATTTTGAATAAATTGATTCTATAAAATTGATTTTAAAGTTACGTAATTTTATTTAAATATTTTTATTGTAAAATTAATTAAATATCAAAATTTAATATTTTTTTTTATATAAAATGAAAGTTATTGAAATTATTTCAAGTCAAAATCCGTTATGTAGTTTTGATTTTTTTTTTCAAAATCAAGTACGTTAGGTTAAATCATGTTTAGACGTAATTTAATAGTATCCAATCTGAAACCAAAATATCATTCAATAACAAAATTTAGAACAACAAGTTCACCAATAAAAGCGAACACACTAAACTACATGGACCAATTTTCTAAATTATATTTACTACATTTAAGTCTCAAAATATTTTATTTTAGTGTTGGTCTCTACAAATACCTTTCTCTTTCTCTTACGATTAGAAAAAAAAAATAATTCATTCTCAACTTTGTTATTTTGCTATATTTTTAAATAAAATTTTTCATTAGTCTTTAAAATTGTTTATGTATATTAATTAGTAAGAGAACAGTTTTATATTAACTAAAAAATATAAAGTTAAATGGTATATACGGAAAAAACATCCGCAAATAAAAAGTATTAAACTTTTGGAATAAAGATGATATTATATATCATTTATATATAGATAACTCATGCTTTATTAATGATGAATTTTTTTTAGTTTTTCTGGTGAAAAGATTTCTCAATAGTGGTATCATAATTGATGATAGATTCAAATAAAGATAAATATGTTTTAAGAGCACATACACCTTTTTTCATCGATGTTTGGACAATCATGTCTTGAGTATAAGGTTCTTGTTTGAATAGTCACACAATTCTATACAAATAATATTTGTCTTGACCTCTTTCTCAATCAAGTTACAAGTTCTTACTTAAACATGCATGTTGGTGCTTCAAATACCGAGTGGTACATGTAACTAATACCACTTGAGCAATATAACATCATTTTTCAAACCATATTAATGAATATAACTACAAATTTAACATCTAAATTGTACTCATATTCATGTAAAGTATCAATCATATTGATAATCATTTTCAAATTAATTACTATTATTATACACATTTCATATCACTCTAAAAATCACAAGCAAATGTATGAACAACAACTTTCATATACATCATAAACAAACTATCACATTTAATGTGATCTTGAGAAGGCCAACAAATTTTAATTTTCTTTGTACTTTTTATTATATTTTTAATTATGTAGTTGAATAATGGCATGGGAAGATAAAATCAAGAAGATAAACCATTCATGTTTCATAATGACAAATAGTGAGAGAATTAAAAGACTATTGGGAGTTACTTAGAGTGAAGTGGACATTAAAAGTTACACAGTAAGAACTAATACGAAATGTAATACAATTAATATCAATCACATGATTTATCACTTACATTATCATCTAAACAATAATTTTATTAATTAAATTCCAATATTAACTCCTCTTATCTAAATTGTAACATTCTTACTTACACAAACATTTCTTTTACACTTTCATAAATTCAAAAAGCTTTAAGTAAAACACTAAATATAAAACCCTACCTCAATAATATATCATCTTTACAAATACTAAATGAAAAGAATAAGATAAATAAAATAATTAAAAGAGATTGAAAAAATTAAGAGAACCTAACTTTGATTAACCCAATAAGATTTTGGTCTTACTATTTTTTCTACAACAAATGTAAGATTCTAGAAAATACTTTAAGTAAGATAGAGATTTTATAATAGACACCCAATTATTTTATTGTTAAAAATAGTATAAATATAAATTAGTTAAATTTAGTTCATTTTTATAGAAAGCTATCATCCCTCTAAAAAGTTGAACCTTCTCATTCCTCTATGTTATCTCTAATGTTTCTGACCTTCTATCTGCTTGTTTGAAGATCAGAGCATATTGTAAGACTTCTAGCTACGAAGCCTAGATTTCTCTATGATCACTTCATTTGATAAAGTAATTTCCCTTTTGCATTTTTTAGAGTCGCTAGTTTTGGGATTTGCATGTAGAGTCCTTGGGTTGCATGCTTGGTCTTAGAGGTCCTGATGAATTTTTGTTCAATTAGGATTGTTAGAGTATGATCAAATCATTGCTATAAGCCTTTTTTGTGCAAATAGTGTCTTTCTTTGTGATTAGAGGTGCTTAGAGACAAAGGAGAATGTGTTGTGCTATTAGTAACATTAAGGAATTTATTTATTTAAATTTTATTATGTTTTGGTATAGAATTGTGGTTCAATTTTGAATTGGACTTGCAGAAATTGATGTATGATATGAAATAGTTGGTTTTAGAATGTGATTGGGTGTTTGGATTGAATCAATGATTTTGGTAAACTTTGATATGTGTAATTGTAGTTGGTAAGTCTGGTTCAATTGGTTTCAGAGGGTACATTTTATTTGGTAACATTAGTTTCGACTTGTGAGAAGAAAGAAACAATTATCGTTTGAAGACAAGGAAACAAATTCACCAATATGATATCACTTATGAATGATGTTGATTCATTGGATGAGTGTTTTACTTTCTGAGTGAGAGCATAATTCACAAAGTCACAGAGATAAGGAAGGATTCACTTATTGGATAAGTAATATCCTTACTAAGTGAGAATCCAATTTATAAAAGTTAGAAAAACATGAATGTCTTACTTTGTTCAACGAGATTGGACTAGTTAGACAAATTTATACAAATTATTTTCGGTAATCCTATTTGCTAAGCCAATTAGATACTCAATTAACAAATATTGAAGAATTTTATTTCTTGTTAACAAAGCTATGATTGAATTGTTACTTTATTAGTTTTATTATTAACGAATTAATATGAATTGAAATTACTAAAAGAAAACACTAAAAATATAAAAAGTTTAAAATAATATTTTATTTCAAATATTGGAACCAAAAATAATAATATTGGCAAGGATTTAAAATTATATTTTATATTTTTATTCTTTCTTAGAGATAAAAAGATAAATGATAACATCAAATCACGACTTTAATAAGTAAGGATTTTTAAAATATATCGGCAAGTTTTAAGCTCTTTTTATTCATAAAACTTGTTAATATGTTCTAAAATATAAAAATTATCTTATATGACAAGTTATCGTTATAAAATATTGTACGCTTAATTATACGGCGAATCTTTATTTTATAATCAATCCTTAAACAATTAAGAAATTAATGTTTATCACGCAAAACATATCTTGGTAGTGAGTTCACTAGAATTAGAAGGTTCAGTCACTGCTTTAGTTTTCTTAAAAACATTAATTTATTAATATATTTTATTTTATATCAATTAATTTTTCTTTCCATTATTTAAAAACTCACTTCAAATATTTATAACAATTGAACTGGAAAAATATTAACCATATCCAACATGCCATTTAAGAATATATTATTTCCAACATTTTTATTTTGTTTATTAATCCAGTTAAATTGCTATTTTTTTGTACTCCTAACACGATTTTCAATTATAAAGCATTTATTGGCTTTTTACTATTGTTTTCAACATTAAATAACAAGTATGAAATTGAAAGTAAATTCCTTAAAAATGTAATAAAAAATATTAACAATATTTAAAAAACTATTGGGGCATTTGCATTTTATTATGATAGTATATGAAAATAAATAAATCATTTGTACGAAAAATATATAATTTAATGAATACTAACATAAAAGAATTCAGCCACCAATACAAAATGATTAACAAGAAGATAGATGGAGTGACAGGATAAATTTAGGGTGAAAAACAGTATGAAAATAAGAATTATAAAAACAAGAAAAAAAGAAAGCGACAAGGACAAAGAAAGACCCCACACGAAGACCCCAAAAACAAAAGAGAAAAATTTAAAAACAAAAAAGAAACTAAAGGGCAGAAAAGTGAGGAGCGGCGCGTGTTCCTTACTACCCAATCATCAGCAACGTGGGGGTCGGGTTCCCGGAAAGCTGTTTCCCACGCGCAGACTCCCGCGCGTGAAAAAGCGTCGCCCTTTTTCTGTCATTCATCTGAGGGTGGAGTAGCCGTACGTGTATCTGCTCCACTCTCATTCGCTTTGCTATTTCGGTCTCATTCACTTCTTCACTCACTCACTCACTCTCTCACACAGCACAAACCTCTTTTCCCTCTCATCATCATAAGCCATCTTCTTCTCCGATCGCATGGACACTCGCCGGAAACTCAAATCCCGGCCACTCTCCGGCTAAATGCTCCCTTCCCCCGAGTCCCGGAGCGACGACGACGACGATGATGCAGAATACGTGATCGTGATCATCCCTTCCATTCCAGAGACCACTGTTTCCGTGACAATCTCATCCGCACTCTCTCGCAATGGCGGCGACGAACGCCGGCGCGTTGGTGGAGTCGTCCTCCGCCGACGAAGCGGCGGCGAAGACGGCACAGAAGCGCTACGAGGGGCTTCTGATGGTTCGAAACAAAGCGATAAAGGGAAAAGGCGCATGGTACTGGACACACCTGGAACCCTTACTGGTTCACAACACCGAAACGGGACTCCCCAAAGCAGTGAAACTCCGTTGCACCCTCTGCGACGCTGTTTTCTCCGCCTCCAACCCTTCACGCACCGCCTCCGAACACCTCAAACGCGGCACGTGCCCCAATTTCAACTCCGCCGCCAAACCCATTTCTTCTGTCTCCCCTGTTGTCGTTCCTTCTTCTTCGCCCTCTTCAGCTTCTCCCTTTTCGGCTCAGCACAACCATCGCAAGCGAACAACGACTTCGCCTTCTGCTTCGGGTTCCGGTTCGGGTTCCCTCTACCACGCGCCATCGCGGTTCGGGTCGGCTTTGGTTCCGCAGCAGCCGCATTTGGTGCTGTCAGGTGGGAAAGAGGATTTGGGGGCTTTGGCCATGTTGGAGGATAGCGTGAAGAAGCTGAAGAGTCCCAAAACTTCTCCTGGGCCCGCTTTGAGTAAGGCCCAAATCGATAGCGCGATTGAGTTTTTGGGCGATTGGGTATACGAGTCTTGTGGCTCCGTGTCTTTCGCGAGTTTGGAGCACCCGAAGTTCCGAGCTTTTCTGTCACAGGTTGGTTTGCCGGCGGTGTTTCCACGAGAGCTGACAGGGGCGAGGTTGGAGGCGAGGTTCGAGGAGGCTAAGGTTGAGTCGGAGGCGAGGATCAGGGATGCGATGTTCTTTCAGATTGCGTCTGACGGGTGGAAGTGGAATGGGAATGTGAATGAGAATGGGAAGAGTTACGATTCTGGGTTGGTGAATTTGAGCGTGAATCTTCCGAATGGGACCAGCTTGTACAGAAGGGCGTTGTTTGTTACTGCTTCTGCGCCTTCCAAGTATGCGGAGGAGGTTCTGTGGGAGACAATAACTGGCATTTGTGGGAATCTCGTGCAACAGTGTGTTGGGATAGTTGCAGACAGGTTCAAGGCCAAGGCTTTGAAAAACTTAGAGAATCAGAATCATTGGATGGTTAATCTCGCTTGTCAGTATCAGGGCTTCAACAGTTTGATAAAGGACTTCGCCAAGGAACTCCCCTTGTTCAGGGCTGTGGTTCACAATTGTCTCAAGCTCGCCAATTTGTTCAATTACACCTCGCAGCTGAGGAACAGTTTCCACAAGTACCAGCTGCAGGAGTACGGCCACACCTGGCTCCTGCGGGTTCCCCTGCACGAGTTTGAATTGGGACCTGTGTATGCTATGATGGAGGACACGTTGAGCTCGGTTCGGGCCTTGCAGTTGGTGCTGCTGGATGAGCCGTTCAAGATGGTGGCCATTGAGGACCAGGGCGCCAGGGAGGTTGGGGACATGATTCGGGATGTGGGGTTCTGGAAGGACTTGGAAGCCGTTCATGGTTTGGTGAAATTGGTGAAGGACATGGCTCAGGAGATTGAGGCAGAGAGGCCTCTGGTTGGGCAATGCCTTCCCCTTTGGGATGAATTGAGGGCAAAAGTGAAGGATTGGTCCTCCAAGTTCCACATTGCAGAAGGGGTGGTGGAGAAGCTGGTTGAGAGAAGGTTCAAGAAGAATTACCACCCTGCTTGGGCTGCTGCTTACATTCTTGACCCGCTTTACTTGGTGAGGGACACCAGTGGCAAGTACCTTCCACCATTTAAGTACTTGACACCGGAACAGGAGAAGGATGTTGATAGGCTCATAACTAGGCTTGTTGCTAGAGACGAAGCACATATTGCTCTGATGGAGCTGATGAAGTGGAGAACGGAAGGGCTTGACCCGGTATATGCTCAAGCTGTTCAGATGAAGGAGAGGGATCCAGTTACTGGGAAGATGAGGATTGTGAATCCACAGAGTAGTAGGCTTGTGTGGGAAACTTATTTGACTGAATTCAAGTCCTTGGGGAAAGTTGCAGTGAGGCTAATATTCCTTCATGCAACCTCATGTGGCTTCAAATGCAATTGGTCCTTGTGGAGATGGGTTTGTGCTCATGGCCATCACTCCAGGACTGCACTCAACAAGGTGCAGAAGTTGATATTCATTGCAGCACATTCCAAACTTGAGAGAAGGGATTTTTCCAATGATCAAGACAAGGACGCAGAGCTGTTCACCTTGGCAAATGGTGAGGATGATGTGTTAAACGAAGTTCTTGTTGATACATCCTCAGTGTAACATTTTTTTTTTATTTGCCCCCTTTTTTTTTCTTTTTGGGTTAATTTACTCAGTTAGGAATTTTAATTTTTTAGGATTTATTGAATTCTTTCCACTACCCTTTTCTTCCATCTTTCTTTTTCACCCCTCTGCATTTTGAACACTCACTGGAAGGACTTTGAGCAACTCTCCATGTTTATTTACCCTGCCATGATCGTCAAGTTGTTAAATATAGGAAAGCGGGAAAGATTGTAATGCCCGAACTGGAAGGATGTTGTAGAAATTTTATTCCTCTTGTAGTTTGAGATAAATAATATTTGTTAAGGGGAAATTTTTATCGATTCTCCTTTGATTTTAAGACCTTTTTCCCTCTCAAACTTTCTCACAGTGTTTGTAACTTAAGAAGCATGCTTGCATGCATGCATGCATGTTGAAGAGTACTTAATCGTGAAAACATTGTTCATCTGTGATCGATGCCTGTGAATGCATATTTAGTTGTAGTTTGTGTAGTCTTTGGCGTTAGAAATTGTCTTGATGGGATGTGTGGTTTATTTATGTCGTGTTTACGTAGAATCTTCAAAGGTGTCCACTGCATTTGTAAAATCTGGAAAGGTGCTTCGCTTTCAAGCACTCCTACATTGAAGTCTGTTCATTCCAAAGGCAATCAGCTTTCTGTCCCTAAGTCAAAGTTGAGAATGAATCATCCTAATCTCCTCTTCAACTCGCATAAACCATGTGATGCAACTTTATGGTCACTTAATGAGTCACCATGTTGATTCCTTAATCATCTTCCATGTCCAGATTTTTTGTCAGCAGAATATAAAGAAGCTAGGCACTAAGATCCGTCCTCGTTTGTTATCAAAAGCTGTTGTCCGTCACAAAATAACTTAACTTTCGGCTGGAAAAAGTCTCCTGAATTCAGTTTACAGGGAATCTCATACAAGGATATTAATCAATCTTTATGGGGTTGCTAAAAAAAAACAGTGCCGTTTCTTCCTGTGATTTTTCTTCACTCAAATCATTTTTGTCATCTAATAAAGAAGCAAAACGTGAAGGATTCTGTTCTACTTTGAAGTATGGTTAACCACTGATTTATGTTGCTATTATATAAACAAATTCATGGATGTAACTTAAGGGAACCACATGAAAAAAAGAAAAAAAAAGCGTTGTACTTTGGAAGAGGTTTCCTATTTAGGTGCAGAAAAGAGTGACTAGAGAGGCATGGAATTGTTGGTTGGTGGTGGAACTCATTGGACCATTATCAAGAGGAGTTAACCAAAAGTATCCGATAATGGAATTGACTTGAAATCTTTTTGGCACTAAGGAGTCCTTACCAGTCAAGCGTCAAACAAATTATTCTCAAACTCAAGAGAAAAGGGTTTGGTTCCAAGTGGCAGGTCTACCTAAATCTTTCCAATCTTGCTCTTCTGGTCTCAACTATGAACCCACCTTCAAACAAATTAACCAAAAATTATTACGTGTTCATGAAGCACCCATTAATGCATGCTTTTTTTTAAAGTATTATATACTCCTCCACGTAGATTTTAAGCACTCATAACTTAAAATTAACGGTGGAAGATCTTCTTGAAACATTTACTTACCTGTTGCTTTTCCGACAGTATTTTATAAATCTATCATTTCTCACACAAAGTGGTGTAGTCTTTTTCCAAGCATTGCTTGTTATACGTTAGATATCAAAGTTTTATTGAGTCAAATCATTAATTTTTGTGCTTTGGCTAACTTCTTCTTTAAACATTCCAAAGGTTTTGAGGTTCATGCAGAGCCATTGGATGATGAATGAATCCCATGACCATGATATTGTGAGAAATGTTCTGAGAAAACCTACAAGGGAAGAGTGTCGGCATGAAGCAGCACAGAAGATGCTGAGGAGCATTCTTCAACAACGAAGATTACCAAAGTTCCTTCCTTTTCGTTTTCCCTTCTCTTTTCTCTTTCAAACGCTTATCCCCACTTTACATGTGGTTTGTGGGGTTGAAAGAAAATTTATTAAATTCATTTGTCTGCTAAAGTTCCATTTCTTAAAGTCTTAAACCGCTTTCAAAAACTGTTTGTTGAAGGAGATCAAAGGTGCTCGTAACAGTTTTATAACAAAGTAAAAGGGAAGGACTTATGTTGTTGTTATCGCATGTATCAAATCAAAGGACAACAACATAGAAAAAGATAAGTCCAATACGTAGATTAGTTTTTATTTTCTGCTTACAAATTCGACAAGAGACTTGAAGATTTTATATCATTTTTCTTCTTCCCTCCTTTAGGTTTGAAAACTAGGCTGCACTAGATTCAATACTGCAACCAAAGTAGTTAAACTGGCTTTATGCTCTCCTTTTCATTTTGTTTATAGAAATTAAGTGATTATTTTTTTCAAAATAATTTAAAACGAACGTGGAAACAAAATTGATCAATGGAAAACGAGCTCAACTCAGTTCTTTGTTTAGTTAGAGGTGTTAAATATAGCAAACCCATCTTCATTAAATTAGTTTATATATCGAAACACACAATTTTGTATTCAGACTCTTCAAACTAAAAACAATGGAGCATGCATGCAGTTAATTAGTTTCAAATTAAGGGAGTTAACACAACTTTTGATGAGGGTTTTGTTCCTAAGCACTGCAGTTTTTTATCATTTAATTCTGTCATTAGGTTCGCTTAAGTGGCTTAAAACAAGAAAAAAACATTGATTATGTGTAATAATTTGATGATGTGCTTTGTATGTGTTCCTTTTGGGTAAAAAAAGAAAGGCTAATTGATAGTGTACTTATTATGGTCATATGTGGCAATTATGCTGCCATCGATAATGGCTGAGATGGACCCTCTTTTCTTTTTGGGAGAGTGGATTTAAGTTTTCGATCATTTTCCCTCATGAGCAAAGCAGTTACTCATTATGGAAAAGCTGCCACTACTCTATTTCACTCTTATTTTCCACAGAAAAATTCCTGATATATACTACATATACTTCTTCTTCTTCCCCCAAGATAAAAAAAAAAAAAAAAAAAACTTAACGTATTACGTCGTATAAAGAAGTAAAACGAAAACAGAAACCTGACAGACCCTCTATTCCATAATGTCATTATAGTCATAATATATATCATCGGAACTGTTGGAAACACGAATCTCTCTTTTGGTTGATGGTTTTCACATTCACACACCCACCACTGCAAACAGTAAAAAGGTGAAAGGATTAACCTAAGTGGGGGAGTCTTTAACTTTAGGAGAATATTGTAACAGTGGTGTCATTTAAACATAAAAAATGTTATAGTAAGAGATATATATGTAATATTTTGATTTAAAAAATATAGCTAATGTTTATAAAAGGCGTTGGTGAATGAAGTGAGTAGAAAAGTAGGTATATAGAATGAAGAAAAATGGAGTGATATTGTATTATCTTAATGATGTGTAGTTGTAATTAGTGATTTAGTGGAGAGACAGAAATGATTGTCGGCAAAGGCTTAGCAAAGGTAAAAGTGGTGTAGAGGTTGAGGTTTTTGACGAGTATGGTATGCATTGTGGTTTGAAGGGAAAGGAAAGGAAATATAATGATTAGTATTGGACGACAGTGTCTTTATACGAGAATCTTCTCCTGTTCCAATGCTCTAATTATGCAACCTTTTTTAATCTTTGGTTCCCCATTTATTAATTATTATTGTTGGTTTTACTTAATAGCTGACTTTATTTGTATGTCCTTTTCCTCTCGGAAGAGCATTGATGCTTGACAGAAAGGAGAATGGCGTTGTGACTTGTGCTTCAAGATGGGTACCCACACGAGCTACTACTATAGCCTGACATCTCTTAGTTTTAATCTTACTAATCATTCCATTGCAGCCTTTGTTTCGTTATTTTTCACAAAATTTAATGTCTCACCCCTTTTACCATTTCCTTCTAATTCCTCACTTTCATCCATCTTTTAATACTTGCAAAACTCCCCAAATTAAGCAACCACCCCATACCTTTTCCTTTTACTTAACATGGCAACAAACAACTGCATCAAAACTATAATCTGCTTCATTAACTTCAACTCTCTCTCTCTCTTTCTCTCTCTTTCTCTGCATGCAATTAAGGTTTCAACTTTGTGTTCATCGGGAGAAAGAAAGAAATCAAGAAAGACATAAAAGGAAAAGGTGCTTCGCTAATTATAATTGTTCATTGACTATAGATACAAGAATCAACAGTAAACAAGATTTAAATGGAACCATTCACGTCTTAATTAAGTTGCATGTCCCTATATATGAATTGAAAATGGTTCAAAACAGTGCATGAAGGTGTGGACCACCCTACAATTTTTATTTATTTACCATTCAATACGCTCTTTCCGTTCTTAGTCAAAACTGGACATATATTTATAACCTGAATTGAAAATGCTTGCTCTTTGTAGAGAAAGATACGATTTGAACTACTTGACTACTTGTTCACTGTTGTTTCACATGGAAGTATGGTACACAGTTTTATAGTACCTTTGGCTGAGAAATTTTATTTTTCTCTCTCTCTCTCATAAACACGAGTCCGAAAAGTCTTGGTTCTTTTATGTATTTTCGACCACCCCAGACTGAAGTTGGTTTTCCTTATACGTCTTTGCTTTGATTATGTTTATATTATATTATATAATATATTTGTCTGTGGTCCTTCCCCTTTACGCTCATGTACATATATATAACACTACATTATTGTACTATTGCTCCCTCCACAGTGACTAGTCAGAATTAATTATTGTTCCTTTTAACCAATTCTAGCTAAAATTTTCAGGCTCACAGCAGCAACTAGCAAGCATGAATGTTTTCCTACTCAGAATGAGATGAGAAGTATAAAGAAAACCAAATGGCAGTTCCTTCAACAGATTGGATTTAAGTCGTGAAAGAAACACTTGACCTTTTTTTCTTCTGTTCCTTTTTCTGAATCTCTTTCATGAAAGTAACCCCTGTTATGTTTCCTTCTCTATCTTGTCGTTTTTACACTTCTCAATATCATTTTTTTATTTATTTATAATTCACCAATTTTATTATAAAACAAATACTCTAAAATATAATTATAATAACGGTTGGAAGGGGTGTTTAAGTAAAATCATTGATGTGTGAGAAAGTGCTTATGACTCACTTTTACGGCTTTTTAAAACCTTCACAGACCTAATTATATGGCGTACATATCAGGCTGGCCCTCAAAATTTATTCGCACCAGGTCTTTCTTCTTTTTGTAAGACAACCTTTCTTTGTTCTTAACATCACTTGGACTCAACTTAATTAAAATTAATTTTAGAATTATGAAAACAAAACCTCTCTCACGTGCTCAGATTTGTCAAGTTAACCAAACATAAAGATTCCAATAAAACAACACCTTCTCTCTCCGAACTATAATCGAGATCAACAATGTAAGACACATATCCAATTAATTAATTGGATGAGGTATGTGTCGTAATCACTCAAACTGTGTTAAACAAATGATGAAAATATTTTTATAGCAACTTTGTGTGGGTCGTCACAGATTCTCATACATTAAACTAAAGTGGTAAATTATTATATTATTATAGCAGTATAATATGGTAGAAGTGTGTAATTGTAGAAGTAGATATAGGGCATGATGGGTGGTTTTGTGAAGTGACGAATGTGGGCTTGGTAGAATGGAGAATCCAATGCAATGGGGGAAAGGGTGGAAAGTGTAGTTGGGTTTAAGAAGAAGTCTTTTTATGGGAATGAAGTTGCTTTTGTTGCCTGTTTGTCTCTGTACAGAATCTCAAAACGAGATATGGTGGGTACGAGTATGGCCACTTCATTGGCTAGCTTAGTGCTAAAGAAAATTTTGGTTGGATTAGTTATCCACTTTCACATGATATGATGGCTAAGCACCTCTTTTAATTTTTGCTCAAATTACAAGTCACCTCCCCCACTCACTAGAGCAAACACTAAAAATTATTTCTTACAAAACAAAATAATGAAAAACAAGGGCTTCATTATTTTTTGAGTGACGGTGGTTTTCGGTATTTGGTAGCACTAGCAACTCATGTCAAGTAGGTTTTTTGTGTCTCTCATAGAAACCGAATATGCGAGGGTAAAATCTTATTTTGTATAAATCAATTTTTTATATTAAATTAGACTTAAAGTTATGATATCAAAACCATTTAAAATAAGCTTGTCAGACTATTATCATATTTACAAACATATATATACTAAATGAGAATATGTGTAGTACAGATCTCATAAAATAATATCTTATTAGTAATCAATTTTAGGGATGAAAAATAATTAATTATTATAGTGACAAATTTAGATATTAATTTAAAAACTAAATTTTTTTCTAACCAAAATAATTTCTAGATTGATCTCTAAATTGGTCACTATGGTAAATTGGTGTGAATTGATCTTTAAATTGGTCACTAATATGAGTTATCGAGTTAGTTTTTTAAAGTTGTCTAATTAGTGACTGTAACGATCCACAAATTCTACACAACATTTAGCAATACTTAATTATCATACTCTAGCATTAATAGGTATTTCAATTCTTATACTAGATATACTAAAAAAATGCATTTAAAATGAACTCATGAATACTTCAAAAATATACACTATTAGGAAACTTAATACATTTTTTTCAAAACTACAATCCATCATCCTTATAATATTCCTATTCTAATCCTTCATTTCTCCTATCTCAGCTATAGTGACATTATCACCATCAACTCTTATATTCGTTCACGTGTATGTGTGTGTATATATATATATATATATATATATATATATATATATATATATATATATATATATATATATACACACACA
>Ga0099823_1003890_pt1 | contig 14393 bp, 7 predicted proteins | sample CowpearedBW_FD_76831 | JGI IMG/M metagenome (GOLD analysis project Ga0099823, IMG submission 76831) | Root nodule microbial communities of legume samples collected from California, USA - Cow pea red BW | ecosystem: Host-associated > Plants > Roots > Nodule | place: USA: California | collected...
AAATATGAAAATAACATGTTAAATGTAATGTTTTAGTGTTATATCATGTTGGTAGGCTATAAGACATAGGTTAGATGTCTTGTGTGCCTTAGTGTGTATCTTTTAGTTTGTTAAAATGAGTTTTAACAGGTTAAAAGGCTTGTTGTTTATATTTTTTAGTATGAATGCATTCAGTCAGTTGAATTATTTTTCAATCGAATGATTTCACTTAAGTCAAGTGAAATCAGCTGATTGTATGAAAAATTCAATCGACTGTTTTCACTTAAACCAGACTATATAAGATGTGTTTTCACAAGCAGAGGTGTGTATATGAGTTTTTGTGCACGAAACTTTGTCATTATTCTCTGGAAAGCTCTCTCTTTGCAATACACAACTACAATTCGTGTTTTGAAGATCTTGGTTGATCTTGGAGGCGTTTGGGCTTGTGAGTAGCTTGAAGAACACATGTATGGTTGGCTAGGGACAACCACCATCAAGTTTGGATGTTCTTGTGCCTCTGGTTAGTTTGTCTGATGTGATTTCAGGTCTGTAACTGTGATTCTTGCAGGGTGTGTCTAGATTTTTGTGAGTCAAAAATCTTGTGAGTTTCTTTGTTCAAAAGTGTAATCTTGGTGTGTGATTTGTAAAAATTTTGAATATAGTGGAAACCAAGCTTAGGTTGTCCTAGTAAACTGGATGTAGTTTTGTGATTGAGTGAACCAGTATAAAAACAACTGTGCAATTCTCTCTCCCTCATCTCACTCACTTTGAATCTCTTTAAAAACTCAAGAAAACCAAGCAATTCATTATTTGGTGTGATTTAATTCGTTCTTGTGTAATATGAGACTTTATACTTGTTATAAATATTGATTGGAACAAGTCTTGTATGTAAGAGATTGTTGTTTGAGTTGAATTTGCGAATTCTGCATAAATCTCTAGTATTTTAGCCGACTGATTTATCTTTTTAATCGACTATTTTATAGCTCAAAGAACAAATTAGTCTGCTATTTTATATTTTATTTGACTGAAAGTGTATTGGTTTGCTGTATTTACATCCAAACTTTCCAATCTATTTGATTCAATTGAAAAGAGGTTTAAGCTTTCAAAAAAAGTTTTATAAAGCCAATTCAACCCCCTCCCCCCTTCTTAGCTAAAATCACCATTTCAAAACTAACATATAAGAAATATGGTTCACCAATAACTAAATATGTAACATTTTCATTCATTAATATATATCATACCAAGGAGGGAAATAACATAAATAACAAAGATGTGATTTCTAGTCATTTCATAGAAAAATCAAGATGCGTGAATTTAAATCATTCATTTTTCTCTTTTTTTCCTACATAGGCCATTCAAATTTTAATAATACATATATCCTAAAACTGTCAAAAACCTATATTTTAAATTTTTCTGCAAAATAGAGACACGAATGCTAGTTGATCTTCTATGTAGGCCACAAAAATTTTAATAATGCTAGTTTTAATAATATAGATCACACAGACATGACAAATGAAACAAATAATAAAGCAAATGAATAAAAAGACAAAGAATAGAACCAAGATGCTAATTGATATTAGGTGATGAGTCCATTGATGGTTGCAAGTAAAAACATAAAGAGAACTTGTTGATATATTAGTTTACATGGTGATGTTGGTGATTAATAGATGAGAAGGAAACATTGAAGTTGTTGGACAAAGTGAACAACAGTAGAAGCAACAACAACAACAAGAAGAAGAGGAAAGTTGGGAAGTGCAACAACGAATCCCATTTTGTGGATGCACAACCTGAAGAAGAGTAGAAAGAGGAGAACAGTAAGATTTCATCTAGCACTTTCATACAATTTAACAAAAAAAGTGATTTTTTTTGTTTCGAAAAAACCAAAATCGTTATTAAATTGATTCTATTTATATTTTAAATCCAAATTAACTTGAATAGTATGCACCATGCTCACATGCCACACTATAAAATTTAGTCTACCCAATTGTTACACACAATCCCTTGGATCCTATGGTCCTAAGTGAGGAACTCCTATTTTTATATATTTTTCCTTTTATTATCTTAAGATATTTGGCCTTTAGGGTTACTATGTGTTAAATATATTAGTTTGTCAGGTATTAATTTTTAGTTTTTTTACCTTTTTTTCTAAATTATTATGGAAAACAAATAAAACATACTAATAATTAAGCAATGAATTAAAATAATCTATTTGTTACATGTGAATTAAGATTTAGACTAAAAAATATTAATTGTTGAATGCAATAAGAACTTTTCTTACACTATCTTTATAACAAAATTCATAATACAAGAATTCAAACTTTAGAAAGTTGACTTAAACTTTTCAGATGAAGGATGCTTGAGGAGCCATTCGATGATTTGTGTAAGACCCAGGAAAATTAAATAGTTAATTAAATAATTATCTAATAAATGCGGGTAATGGAAGCCTTTAAGGCATTTAATGCAGAGGGATATGATGTAGAAAAGTACTAGCTCAAGTGGTTAAGAGTACTTTAATTATGTGAGAGGACTTGGGTTTGAGTCCTATGTATGTCATATGTGTGTTATTTGATTGATTATTAATTTTAATAAATTGCATGGTTATGTTGGGTACTAACATAATTATATAATTAGAGGATTTAACACAAACATGCCTTGGTTGAATTGGTTGTGTCCTAACTTTGGAAATTCAAGGATGTGTGTTTAAATCTCATTCATAACGAAATTGCTCTCTTTATTTTTGCTAATGAAATGGTGGTCTGAATGTGAAAGAGTGGGAAGACTCTAGAGGCAATGGGCAGCCAAGAGAGATGGGAAAACAACCCATAATGGGCCTTAAAATGCATTTAGAGACACTTAAAAGAATAAGAATTTCATTTTTAGAGGGAATCAAGAGAGCTGGAATTAGAGGGCACCAAGAGAAGTTAATTTTGGGCAAGAAGAACCATCATCCTTTCTTGTTTAAATCCTAGGAAACCAGGTTAGGGGAGCTCTTCTTGGTAGCTATATACATAATCTGTAATTTTTTTGTGTTTGCTGTAGTGTGCAATGAATAATGGTATCTTTGCTATAAAAATTTGAGTGCTCTATATGTTGTTATGGAGTTGTGATTGTGATTGTGGTATTTGAGCAAACCCTTAAGTTTCTATATGAATATGCTAATGGTTTCTGCAATGCGCGAATTGGTAAGGTGTAATCTCATGTTTTGGGGGTTTATTTGTGTACATGACCTGTGCTCGTGAATGGTTGTTAAAATTAGACTCTTGGTATGTTGTAATGAAGATTTAGGGACTTAAAATTGGGGTATGTGTGTGTGAACAGATGGGAGGTTCTGCCATTCTCGCTCAGGCGAGCAAGGTCGCTCAAGCGAAAATAGCAGTAACACGAAACCGGATATTGGTCAAGCAACTCGCTCAGGCGAGTAGCCCAGGAATTGGGCGACAAAACACCTCGCTCAGGCGAGAGGTACTCGCCTAAGCCAGAAAGCGTGATGGATTACTTGTGGTTGCAGGACTCGCCGCCTAGGCGAGAGAATTTTGGGGTTTAGGCGAAGTGTGCTCTCGCCTAAGCGAGTAAGGTCTCGCCTAAGCGAGTTATCGTATCTTGTTACTGTCACAGGCTCGCCCAGGCGAGAGAGCCTAGCTTAAGCGAGTCAGGCCTGATCGCTTAAGCTATAGCTTCTTGCCTAAGCAAGATTTGTGGTTTGTGTGTGTTGTTTGGATGCAATTGAGGCGAAACTTGGATCAGGGGATGCTGTGCCATGAGCGGGTAGGTTCATGGATGGAGGTAACACGTGATGATATGAGCGGGGAGATTCATATTCAGTTACTCTCGTGTGAGGATACGGGCGAGGTAGGTTCGTATGGTTCGGCTCACACTTGAGAGATGCTGCGTGCGGGGAGGTACGTAGCTGGTGGATCACGTGTGTTGGACTACGGACGGGCAGATCCGTAGAGTAGGACTACGAGCGGAGAGGTTCACAGAAGCAGGACCACGAACGGGCAGGTTCGTGCGAGCATCATAAACCCTGAGTCCAAGGCTAACAATGTTAAGTGAATTGAAGGTTGTAAAACCTTAAGAAGTTAGGGACTTGGCCAAGAATTAATTGGAATAGAATAAATGGGTGTGCTATTGTTATTTATGTGTTATTATATGTTATTTAATCTTTTATAAGCTCACCCTTTCTGTTTGTGTATGGTGATGATCGTGTAGTTCGTTACACGAGAGTAGATGGTGTTTTAGGTGATGCCGAGAACGCTCAGGCGACGGAGTGAGAGCTAGCTGGGATTAAGCTAGGATTTTGTTTATGTTATAACTTATGTTTTGATTTGTTTTGGAAATTGTAAGGTTTTAAATGCTACGATTTTAATAAATGTGGCGCGATGTTTAAACAATCTAATTTTCCCGCGTTTTGGGATTAATAATATCATGATGTTTTTCTTTCTTTTCTTTATGTATTTAATTAAATTAATAATATTTCTTAGGGATGTTACAATTTGCAATAAGTTGTTTAAAGATTAGATGGGTTAGTTCCTTTTATTGTTATGTGCCATCATCCTATGCTATTTCAACTTTTTTCTACTCTTTTCACATTGAATTAGGAATCAAATGTCAAACGCACCAATTAATTATCTTCTTCCTCTCACTCCAAGTCTTTTTATCCTTAATATTATTAACTCCTCATAAATGAAAAAAAACACAACTTAATTTATAGCATAAAAAGATTCAAGATCAAGAAAATATGGAAAATAAAAGTACTGAATTGGATTATAACAAGATGTTATTACCTGCAAACATATTCTAAAATATTGAGCATTTAAGCATAAAAGTGAATTAAATTAAAAGCAATATGATGCATGGTGGTGAAGCTTTGAAAAATAGTATATTTGAAAGACTTAACAAACTTTTTGGTAAAAGAAGAAGAAAACAATTTTCTATGAGGTTGAACAGGTAATGTACTTTAAGTTTTTTGTGATCGAGCCATATTTGGTAACTTGCTCATGTTTTTTATGTTGTTTCTTAGCACATGACAATTTTTTTATTTTAGTCCTTGGACTCCAACAAAGTATAACCCACTATACTCTATAATAATTAAACTCATCCTCTCTTTAGTAAGGTTCTTAAAATAAATAATAAGCAGAGATAAAAACTAATAAACAATTCAAATATTTTGTAAGTTTTATATGAAGTCAAAACATATAAAACATCCTTTATAATATTACTTGATATAATTAATTGATTTTCCTCTAATGGACACTCGTATTTTGATAAGTGTCTGCATAACATACTAATTGCATAATATATTAGACACTTATTTTAGGTTAAAATGTCATTTTCCAAAGAAATATGCCTTTTTCTATAAAAACATCATGCTCCCAACTTTTTGGAATGATAAATGAGGAATCTAAATGAAATGCCACTCTTTTGCAGAAAAACAATAGAAAAAGGTATCAATTGGCTAAGCCATGCCAATCTAACTCAACCACAACAGTTGAAAACACAGAACACAGTTAGAAGTCCTTCTGCTATGCCAAAAGAACGTTGTTAAGCCATATACTTGAAAGTTGATCAGTGATGAGGAGAAATCAATGAATTCAATGACAAAGGTATCTCAACACTGATCTAGACTTTGGGCTAAGCACAAATAAAAGGGAGGTCCATAACATGAAGATTGTGTGGCTGAGCTTGGGAAAATTGGCTGAGCACCGCCCATACCAAGCTATAAAACAATTACCCATCCCTTTACTAGAGGAAGCAGATATGTAGAGAATAGGCCTTTCTTCTATTCTTTCTTCCTAAAATTTCAATAGATCAATTGTATAAGGGAAAAGAGGAATGAATTGTTGTAATGGGAGAAGATCAATGCTCACCATGAGTGGCTAAAACCTTAAAGAGGAAAGGTTACATTGTAATTGAGTTCCCTTTCTTTTATGATGAATTTCCTTTCTGATTTATCTCTTACTCTTTAAGATTATTGGTTGCAAGTTGTTTAGGTAAATTGTGATATTTTTAACTGTTTAAACTAAGTTGGGAAACTAGTTTGAATTGTGGTCCTTTTTACAACAAGTGTACTATTGTATTGTAGTAGAAAGTCGTCTCAACAAGAACTTGCAAAGGTTTATCAATAATTAGATCATAACCATTACACACCGAGAATTTGAGTTTTAATTAGAGATTATGAAAGTTAAATAGTGGATTAGAGGACAAGGTTGATTGCTTTTGCCTTCCATTTTAATTCAGATTATAATTTCCATTCTTTTATCTGACATTTCTTCAACATCATTTCTCTAGAAGCACTCTTCTTAGGTAGATGCAGATGCATCCCTGCTATCTAGAACCTAAGGAGTTTAAACCCAAGGTGATCTCTCAACTCTTGGAAGAATAAACCCCTACATTATTGCTTGAGCCTTTCCTTGCCCAGCATCCCCAGTGGATACTTGGTTTTAGAACCAATACAGGTATGGCCAGCTTATAGGACCACAATACAAACTAGTTTCCCAACTTAGTTTAAACTAGTTAAAAGTATCAAAATTTATCTAAACAACTTGTTGTTGACATGTGAAGCATGTATCGTGTGTTTCATGAAGATTTGATGAAGTTTTGTTGAACTAACTTGAAGCCATTGCTTTGGAATCATGCTACATTGATGAAGTTATGGAGATTTGATGTTATTCATGTTGAACAAGCCTTGAACGCGTGCCCTCCACATGGATCAATCATCAGGAAAGAATGTTTGATGTTTGTAATTCACATTGTAGACCTTGTAGCATTAGTTTGATGTATTTGGTCTTTATTGTGTTTTTTAATCTATTGAAATATTTTTCAACATGTTAAAATGTGTCTTTCTGTTGAATGGATTTTCAAAAAATTAAAAGGTTAGATGTAATAGTCTTAAACTGTGACTTATTCAATCAGTTGATTTATTTTTTAATTGACTGATTTCACTTAAGTTAAGTGAAATCAACTAATTGATTTAAAAATAACTTGTTGAATCTCGTAACAGTATGACTATAAGTGCTGTGATTTTTGAAAGAGAGGTAGCAAGACCATTTTTTAGCGCGAAACTGTTCTAGAAACCTGGGAATTCTCTCTTTCGTGATCATACTGATTACAGCTGGTGAAGATTGATCTTGGGTCAATTCTTGGAGCTTTTTGCTTGTGTTTGAAGGTTGGAGAAGGTGTTTGTGGTAGGCAGGGTTGTGCTACCACTAAGGTTTGATCTTTCTCAAGCTTTGTGTGTGTGCTTGGTGGTTTTCTAGGTCTGCAAGAGGTGTCTTGCTGTGCTGTTGTAATTATTGTGTGATTCAAGAGTCTTTTGTGTGTGTTTTTGCTTATTTTGAAAGTGTAAGAGTGTAAAATTTGTAAATCTTTTGAAATAGTGCAAAGTCAGGTTCAGGTTGCCTTGACAAACTAGATGTAGCTTAGGTTTGAGTGAACTAGTATAAAAATCTTGTGCATCAATATTTTCTCCAACCCCTCTCTCTTGCATTATCATTCAAAGTTTAAATAATTTGGATTTAAACCATCATTTTTATATGCTTGAGTGTTTTGGTGGCATTTGTAGCATTGAACATGTTTGTATAACTAATTGGAACCTGTCTTGATTGATCTTTTACATTGTTCTTGCTTTAAATCACAAATCTGCATTTCTGTATTTTTCCTAGTATTTCAGTCAACTATTTTTCTAATTCACTCGATTGATTATACCAGTACAACATATGTCTAGTAAAACCGATCGACTAACTCTGTTTCTGATCGGTTGAAAGTATATTGTCCAGAGGTGTTTGCATCCAAACTTGGTGATCAAAATTGATTCAATTTAAAATAGTTTTAAACCTTCAAAGACATCCTATTTTTTTATCTAGCCAATTCAAGCCCCCCTTCTTGGCATTTCAACCATTTCAAAACTTACACTTGCAGACAATAATCTTAAAGAGTAAGCGGTAAATTAGAAAGGAAAACCATCATAAAAGAAAAGGAATTCAATTACAAAGCAACTTTGCCTCTTTAAGGTTTTATCCACTCATGGTGAGCATTGATCTTCTCCCATTACAACAATTCATTCCTTGTTTCCCCTATACAATTGATCTATTGAAATTTTGGGAAGAAAAAGTAGAAGAGGGGCCTATTCTCTACAGATCTACTTCCTCCAACAAGGAGAGGAGTTACTATTTTATAGCCTGGTATGGGCGATGCTTAGCTAGTTTTCCCAAGCTCAGCCACACAATCTTCATGTCCAAAACCTCCCATTTATTTGTGCTTAGCCCCAAGTTTGGATCAGTGTTGAGATACCTTTGTCATTGAATTCATTGATTTCTCCTCATCACTAGTCAACTTTAAGTTCGTGACTTAGCAATGTTCTTTTAGCTCAGTAGAAAGACTTTTGACTGTGTTTTGTGTTTTCAATTGTTGTGGTTGATCTAGATTGGTGTGGCTCAGCCAATTGATACCTTTTTTTCTATTATTTTCCTACAACATAGTGGCATTTTATTTAGATTCCTTATTTATCATTCCAAAAAGTTGGGAGCATGATGTTTTTACAGAAGAAGGCATGTTTCTTTGGAAAATGACTTTTTAACCTAAGATAAGTGTCTAATTTGTTATGCAATTAGGATGTTATGCAGACACTTATCACATTTTCTTGTGCTAGATATATTAGGCTCTGCATCAGATTTGTATTTCCTATATTTCACTCCTTTCACATCCTAATAATACATACGTCATTCTTTTGGGTTGTCCATTATATTTATCGGATCTTAGAATAATGACAACAAAACCAAGATCAAAAGCAACCCCTTGAACCTGCTTAATTAAATCTTCACGTGTGAGGAAAATCTCTTCGTTTATAAAGTTAGATGTATAATCTCCTTCGCATATATCATTAATGAAAGAAGAACAATTTGACATCAAACTCAAATTTACTTGAAAATCCGAAAAAATCAAAAGAAAAACTTCCATAATTATAATCGCCTACAATAATACAATAGTATGACATAACATAATCATACAATACTTAAAACAATTAATTAACAAAAAACACAAAAATATCAAATCTAAAAAAAAATATTTATGTAAAAAAAATTACAAAAATAATTAATAACTCAATATTTTGAATACAAAGAATTTCATATTCGAAATGTAAAAAAAATGATAAATAAAAAGTACACCCTCAGCAATAAATTTAAAAACAAATATAAAAACTAAAATAAAAAATTACAAAATTTATTAATATGTTAAAAAAATTATAAAAATAAGGTATAATTAGTCGTAATTATACCTAGTTTCGTCCCAATGTGTCTAAATGGTACCCACTTTTAACTTTGCATCTACTTAGTACCCAAATTAGTTAATTTGCATTAATGTGGCCCCTTTTCGTTTACTCCGTTAAATAAGATAACGTCTGACTGTGTTGACCAGTTAAGTGAGAAAAAATGTTATGACGTGGCACGAGAGTAGTGTGTGGTGTGGAACAGTGCAGCGTAAGAGGAAATTGAAAAGAAAAAAAAGGCACGAATTGGGAATAATTTGTGCGATAGAATAGGGGTTTTCTGGAGTTAGGGTTTATGAAATTTGGGCCATTTCATGCGTTGTGGACAAAATTGAAGGTATAATTGACATCAAATTGGTAGCTATTTGGGATTGTAGGTGCACAAACCATTTGTTTTTTGTCGTTGATTGCATTATTTGTTGTTGGGATGGTGGGGTTTAGGGTTAGTGATTGAATGTTATGCGTGGTTTAATTTAATGGTGTTTTGGGTATTCTGAAGGAGATGGGTTATGCCAATGTGAAGGAGATGTGGTATTCCACCCACTGACCCAAATACAGAACCAGGAGAAGAAACGTTGTGGTTATGTGACCCACACGAATAAGACGACCACGAATGAATAAACCATGCGACATTTTTCACTTCACTTGCCACCTTACCCCTGCAACAAATCAGCTTCCCGACGAAAAAATGAAGATGAAGATGAAGATGGGAATGGGAAATTAGGGCTTTTTGAATGGGGACAATCAATTCAAATAGGACATGACACGTTATCCACAAATTGTCACTGTACAATTATTTTCATTGACACATATCCGTTTTGCAATGTCACATCACTGATCTGTTAACGACGTTTCTGAAAACTTAACGGGATGGACCACATTGATGCAAATTAACTAATTTGGGTACTAAGTAGATGCAAAGTTAAAAGCGGGTACCATTTAGACACATTGGGACAAAACTGGGTACGTTGTGACTAGTTATACCTAAAAATAATTAATAACCCTAAACATTTAATAGAAAAAAAAATACATATTTGAAATGTAAAGAAAATGTGGATAAAAAGTACACATTAAACAATAAATTTAAAAAAAAAATAAAGATAGTGTTAATTAATTTACCTGTGCATGCATTTGTGGCCATCAATATAGGTTTGAGAATTCCGCTGCGTCCCCACAAAAATTAACCCGTAGTAGCCATGAACTAAGTCAAGCACTGGTTGTTTTACAAAACTCTAATTTCGTGGTGAGAAAGCCATTGACTAACCAAACGCCACCGTCTCCAATGAAGCTCCATTGCAAACCATAGAGTGAACTTTAAATCTGCCACCACTAAATACCAAATGTCTACAACTCGTAAGTATGTAAATCGGAAGTGGACATCCACTTCAGAACCATGACATCCGTTGATTTTTTATGATACCGATTATTGCTATCCGGTGTATATGCATACTTTGTTAAATTATATATTAATTTAATATTTGGTTCATGTAATTTAAAAAATAACTTTAATGTAAAGATTCTAATGTGATGATTATTAGAATATAAGTTATTAAAGTTATGGAGATTATTTTAGACTTATTAAATTAATTCCCTTACTTCTCACTTCATAGGGGTATTATAGTATTTTATTAAAGTTTTAAAATACTAGAAGAAAAGAATGACAGTTGCTCCTGAAAAGTGGTAGAGTTTTATGTTTCAAGAGAACGTAAAGAAAGGTGACTTTGACAGGAGAAGACTTTGTACTTGGTAATTCTATATCATCAAGAAGCCATTAAAGAGAAGTAAGAGAAGAGAAAACATTGATTAAGAGAACTTTGCAATGGATCCAGGTAAGTTCTTAAACTCTTCTAATAATATAATTGTGAGAATCATAATTCCTAAACGTTCCTCCTCTATGATAGAGTAGTTTCTTAAATTGATTAGAAAATGGAAACTACATAAATTATATATTTTACATACTTGACATTTGTTTTATCATTAAATTGGATGTCGTTGATTTATGTGCTTATCAGATGTCGAAATTTGGTACATGTTATAATCTTCTAAAAATTTATTGTATTATGGATGTCCACATCCGGTATTCATATAAGTTGGATCTCGACATCTAAGTTGGATCTCGACATCTGACTTTTGGATTTACCAGATGTCAATAATTGGTATAATCTTTAAAAAAAAATCTTGTATTACAGATGTTCGCATCCAGAATTCATATAAACCGAATCATAATATTTTATTTTTGATATACCGGATGTCAACGACCGATATGTTTTTTATTATATTTTTCTTTAACGGAGGTTCATATCCGGTATTTAATGAAAAATTTTATTCAGTTAAAAAATGCACAAACAATATAATGGCCATCTTACCTCAACAAACATCACAACTGATATAGTTATACATGCAGTGCAAATAAAACTTGTGCAATCAAAATACATCTTACTGAAAATAACTTACCTGGAAAGATGACAATGATACAGATGAACAATGACAACGAGAGATAAGAGTGGAAACGGGAACCACAGCTTCGAACAGGAAGGAATCACAATGTTGATGTTAAAGCTCACCACTCAGTGGCATAGTATAACATTTCAGAAAAAAAAATGTTGTCAGAGGATGTCGGACAACAGATGACGGAGTGTTTCCTTCAAAACCTGAAAACTTTGGAGGTGCAAGGTTTCAGTTAAAATACATGGGAGGACAGTAACCTTTTTAATTACCTCATCTATTTTGGTTGATAGGAACATAAATGTAATCAATGCAGATATTTTGGGTAGAGGAAAAGTTGTTGGAGGTGCAGGAGAAGCCCCCAATGCCATGACTTTCGATCTCTTTCATTGTCCACCTCATTTTGACATTCAATCTCTCATCTTATGAGCCCTTCGTCTTTGTTTGCCATTGGAAAAAATCAATGGAAAATCGAAACCAAAATTATAAAGAGCTATTTTTTGTTGTACTTAAGGTGATGTTATGAGAAATTTTTTAAGGTTCCGTTCTACTTGTAAAAATCCATTTTAAATTAAAAAAACATTTCTATCATTTTTATACATAAAAAGGATAAATTTTTGTATTTATAAGAATTGAAAAATAAAAAATAATATGAAATAAGTGTAAGAAAATTTTGACTGTGAACATGGCATGCTAATTTCATTTAAAAGGGGACAGCAGTGTCCATGCAGTGCGTCGTCATATTAAATATAAAACAACAGGTTCCTACTTTCTCTCGCTTCCGAAAATCTTGAATGAGAGTTTATAGATTACTGTGCGCTAGGTACTCTGTCCCTTTAATCCCTTTCTCTCTCATCTTTTTCTTCTTTCTCTCTTCCCTTGTCGTCTTCTCATTGCTTCATTCTGCTCCTGAAGACCACCAATAATTTAATTAAACAAAAACAAACACTGTAATTGAAACAGTTGAATCATCATCATCATCATCAATTAATCCTACCCATTTGAATCTGGAGATCTCCTTCTGGTAATAAATTCTGCATTTCCAAATTCTTATTCATTCTTTCTATCTCAATCTCATTTTCCTCGGTAATGCTCTGACTATGCTTGTGAAAAATCTCTTTGTGTTCATTTGTGCTTTGAAAGTGATCTGATTTGCGGATTTTGTTTTCATTGCCAAGTTCTCACACCTCTTTCATGGCTCCGGGGGTATAGGATTGTGCTAAATCATTTTTTCCCCTCAGTTTTTCTTCTTTCTTTCTTTTTCTTCATTTTCTTTTAAATTTTCAAGCATACCCTTTTTAGATTTTGAATCAGTTTGAAGGCATGTTCGCTCTTTGTTATAATTTTGATTCAAATTTCATTTCTTCAAGTTTGGATTCGGTTTATTTTAATTCCCCAACTTGATTTTGCATCCTAGGATTGTAGGGTTAGGTATTGTGAAGTTTCACTCATTTGATGATATGGCTGGTTTTATCTTCCGTTCAGTTTAACCTGATTAATTTCAAGCTATACTAATGTCTTAGCTTTGGTGCCTTAACTTTGTATGTTTTAATATTTTCTGAGGTGTTGATAAAAGTCATTCCTTGATCTTCTTCTAACAACTTTAGCTTTTGCAATGGCTTGTTCTTGTCATTTAGAAGTTATGATTTTGGAGCAGTTGATTTTTTGGGAAATAGTGCAATACCGATAATTTTTCCAATTCATCCCTCTTAATAGGTACTTTAATTGAGCATATATCTGTTGTCAAAATTATAGTTTTCTCACTTAACTTGTCTCACCCAATTCTAATATAAATAGTATTTAATTGCACGATGACATGCTTATTCTTGGTACAAATATGGCTACAAAGACGATTTTGGGATCCACAGAATCAATGATCCATGCCATGACTTTTGAGCATCTTTTACTCCCATATAGCCTGTTCATCCTTATGTTTGTCTTTATCAGGAGCAGAAGCATTGCCATCAATGTGATCCCAAGATATTTTCCTTTGACAAATATATATAAATGGAATCTCCAAGTTATAGTTCTTGCCATTAAGGTGATTGAAACATCAAAATTATTTTGAATACTTGACTAAGAACCAAAACTGGATTAGGAAAAACTGTAGAAAAGAACCAAGATGGTAAGAATTGTGAAATTTGAAACAAGGTAGAGAAAGAAGTAAGAAAAACTGTAATGGTGTTAGGAGTGTAAGTGAGATTGATAACATGTAAAACTCATAAAATTACGTTATTTTTCTTGAGAATTCTCAAATTAATCGTATTCTATTGCAAGCTGACATGCTGATTCTCAACTCAAAATATTGGGTAACTCGAGTTCAAACATTTATCCTAAGTAAGAAGAGAATAACAATTAATTTAATGTCCAGAAATTTTTTTTATTTATTCTATTTAAGGAGAGAATAAAAACTACAAAATAACAGCTAATTCAAAGTCCATATATTTTCCATTAATTCCATTGACAAGAACATGCCTTAATTCTTCTATTCATCTTTACCCAGTTATTATTCAGTGGGGTCAATAAGAAAATATCCAGTTATCTGCGTAATTTCTAGTTACTGCTTTTCTTAGTGACAATGTACCTGTAAAAAAATTATTTTGTTTTTTGTTTCTCTTCCATCTAAATCTCCTGATAAGGTGTATGTGCACCAGCCCATTTAACAATACTCTTTGTCAAAAAAAAAAAAAAACACGCATGTTTG
>Ga0099823_1003892_pt1 | contig 14388 bp, 6 predicted proteins | sample CowpearedBW_FD_76831 | JGI IMG/M metagenome (GOLD analysis project Ga0099823, IMG submission 76831) | Root nodule microbial communities of legume samples collected from California, USA - Cow pea red BW | ecosystem: Host-associated > Plants > Roots > Nodule | place: USA: California | collected...
ATATTTATAGAAATATTTAATAAAAACATTAATTTTAGTAAGAATATCACCATAAAATTTATAAAAAAGTAAATTTAGTGTCAATTTAAGGAAGGACAATATTGCTTCATTTTTACAAAAATTAAGACTAAATTGAAACTAAAAAGAAATATAGGGACCAAATTGAGTCACTTTGACACGTGGCACAACTGTGAAGTGACACGTGTAAAAAAAATTAAAATTAAAAAAATAAAAAAAAACAAAAATTGACACGTGGCGTTGACTTTAACACCGTTTGGTAAAAGTTAACAGTGAGGACCAAATTGAGTCATTTTTAAGAAAATGAGGACCAAATTGAGACAACGAAAAATTTAAAGACCAAACTGAAATTTCATGACAAATAGAGGGACTAAAAGACTAATTTAACCTAACATTTAATATAATACAAAAAGTGTCTCTACTTTGATAAGCAGAGACTTTGAGCCCAAAGACTTTGAGGCCCAAAACCCAGCCAACAGAAACCCTACCTTACAAATTTCATCTTTTATTACTCCCTAAATTACCAGCATGCAGTAACAATAACTTATGAGCACAATAACAATTGAGCAACAATCTTACAAGCACAACAAGAAGGCAATATAGGAAGGTTGCAGACCACGAACACCATCGCATACGTGAGCACCCATGAATGCGAGCTCCCACATGCGACGAAGACCGAATGACAACAAGCGACTTTAACAACAAGCACCATGACAAGAAAGGATTCAACAAATGCACGATGGAGAGTGCTTTAGAAAAAAGGAATGAAGAAGGGGCTGAATCAGAAAACTCTCAGACCATAATCCCAAAGAGTTTTGTCCACAAATGCGCACCAAAGGACTTTGTTTAAAAGTTTTTTCTCATTGAACTTGCCAAATCATGCCAAATTTGTGAGTTTGACCGAGTGAACTGAGTCTACATCTGATTCTACCAAGTTCACTTGAAAAACGAGTTTGTTTTCCATGACTAGGAACGTAAACTCGTCCGACTTAACGAGTTAACTTGCAAGTTTGATAAACATGGGCCATAACATCCCCACCCTTATTAGTGTATATGACCCCTCTCAATATCTCTTATTCTGTTTTCATGCCTCTTATCTTACTTAATGTTCTCATTATTATCTACTTCATTCTATACTTGTTCAATTTTTTCAAAAGATTGTTCAATGTCTTCTCTCATCATTATTTACTTTGTATACTAATAACATCAATTAATAACCTTTGAGCTCCATTAAGTTTATTATCACCATCATCACCTATTCATGCCATAATCAAAATTCAAGTTTTAAGAAAAATAATGGACATCCCCATTCTTCTCACATGTTTACATTCTATGGATAATTGCGCTTGTGTTTTTACTCAAATTGGCTTTTCTATAGTGAAGTACTATTACCATTTCATGTTAGTTCTCACCTTAATGTTTTTTATAAGAATCAAATAATCTATAATCAATAGATACTTTTAAAAGTGGCAATGACATAATTTAAAACCAAAATCACAACACCAAAACATGTAGAGTAAGGAAATTTCACTTTAAAGAAGAATCGAGATAAACATGAATTGTATAGAAGAAGAAAAAAAACACAATTAGAAGACATTTTACAACAAAAGGCTCATGATAACTAGGAAAACAAACATAGAATTTATTAACTAAAAAAAAATCAAAAATCAAAACTAGAACAAGGAAACTTAGTTAAGTGGAATTGATTTTGCCAAGTTTCCAAAATATATATAAAAAAACTTGAACAACTTGATTACGACAAGCAATAAATCTTCTAAAGCAATTTCAAACATTCTTGTCACATGCTCTTCCATTTAAAAAAAAAAAGAAAAAGCTTAGCCAAACTTGATTTAATGTAGGTTTTAAATAAGTAGTTAAAGTAGGAATTTTTGTGAAATCTACTTAACAACCCATGTAATGTTTTCTTGCAAAATTCAAGCAATCAAATTTCTAAGGGTTTTAAAGAAGATTAATGATTGTTAGATGTAGTTCTTCGTTGATAGGCCTTCTATAAAAAATGTTCTCATAAATTTTGTAAAAAGAATCGTCTTCTTTAACACATTAAACAATATGTATATAATACATAACTTAAAAAGTTTAAAGGATGAGAAATATTGACTCCTTTAATTTTTATATCGGGTTGTTTGTGAAACTAGATCTTAATCAAGTTTCACTATGCAAGATATTGCTATGAGATACAAGTTATGAATCCTTTAGACGTCAAAAACTCTCGACTAACAATTGAGTATTGTTTAGAACAACAATCACTTCTAGCTAAAACATGTTTACAAAGAAAGTGATCAAAAGATCACTAAGATGTTACTTGAAAGAGATTTTTTGTCCTTAAGACATATACAATTAGCTTCACTATTTTAGTTTTCTAGAGAACACTAAAGTGTTTTATCAAATGAAATGTATAGATTAGAGTGTAAGATTGTTTTCACTTAGAGACTCTTATGTGACGTCATCATAAACTTTTCTTCTAGCAAGATGTCTTCAATACATAAAGGCCTTAAGAAAAGTAATTAGTTGTAAATCTTTCTATTGTTTCATAGTCTTGAAGGATTCTTTATTCTTTAAGTTGTTTCCATAATCATCGAGGAAGGATTTGCAATAAATGTTCTTCATACAACATTTGATGCACAATTTCTCTTGAAGAAAAATTTGATATTTAGCGTAATTTATCAAGTCTAGGTTGTTGGTGTAATGTGGCTTTAAAAGAAGTGGATGGGGAGGGGGTGAAAAGATCCTGTAAAGAAATTCTACGCACACAAATAATCAAGCGAAAAACTAATCAAGCTATTAAAAGTTAAGAGTATGGATAGAGAAAAAACACACAAAAGAGTTATATTGGTTTACCTCCACGTGAGGCTACGACTAGTCTCTTATGCAACCTTCTTAAGAAATTTCACTAATAAACACCTTTTACTAGCAACTAGTATCATCCTCTCTAGGTTACACGAGTTTCAACTTCTGCAGGTGCACGAGTACAAACCTCTCTATCGAGTATCAACCTCTCTATCGAGTATCAACTTCTTCAAGTATCCTTTATAGTCTCTTCATGAGATCAAGAACTCTTAATTACAACGAATAGTCAGAAAATATTCTCACCGTAGGACTGTACAATTAAGCTCACATGTTATAATTTCACTTAGTGAAGAATTTACAATATATAAGTTCTCAACCTAATTCACTAATCACTAACGCTGTGACAATTTTTCATCACTTTAATCTTTTTGTAATAACTTCATTCTTTTCGTTGTTTTTCTCGTATGACTTTGCATCTTTTGAATTGTTGTTGCATTCTACAACTGCTGAGACTTCAAATTGCAACACTTCATAATAATATTCTTGAAAAGGAATGACTTATGGTGTGTTTGGATTAGGCAATTCAAGAGGGTAATTCATTTATTTGGAGTATTTGAAATTCTTTGCAATAAAATGCTTTGTTTGGATAGAGAAATTAAAAAGCATTTAAAATGCATGCATTTTTTTGAAGTATTTCAATTAGCTAAATTAGAAGAAATTCAAATACTCTAACCTTGTGTTTGGATGGAACATTTCAACAATGCTCAGAAATTGAAATGCTTTGCATTTGAATTGCTTGCATTTAAATTTCCTTCATTTTCTAAATAACTTGTTTGGATAAAAAAAAATACCTTACATTTCAATTTCTTGTTTGGAAAAAAACAATTGAATTCCTTGTGAGATAAAATTTAATTTTTACAATATTTATTTTATGCTTAATTATGTTTTGAGTTCATGATAAATTTGGAAATGGGCTCGATGACCCAGATGGAACGAGCTGACCCACCCGACTACCCAACCGAATTGGTTTTACCCAACCGAATTGGTTTGACCCGACGACCCAGACAGGTCAGACCGGTCAAAAAACCCAGACAGGCTGGGTCGACCTGATGATCCAGACAAGCCTGACGACCCATACTTGCCGGTCATGCTTGTCAAGTTCATCAACCTGACCCGACACGACCCGGCCTAACTTGACCTGTTTGGGTCATTGGCCCAACTTGACCCCACTAGGTCGTCAAATCGACTCAACCCATATGGGTTGTCAAGCTCGTTTGTGTCATCGGACACACCCGACAAGTTTGTGTCGATGGGCCGACCCGACATGGCAAGGTCGTCGGACTTGTCTAGGTCGTCGAGTCGATTGGGCCTGACTAGGTCATCGAGTCGATTAGGCTTGTTGGGTCAACAGGTCGATTAAGTCGTTGGTCCTGCCCAACACGTCTAGGTCGTATGGCCCGCCAAACTCGTGTGGGTTATTGGACCCACTGACTCGTCTTGGTTGTTAGGTAAGTTTGGCTCGTCTCTGTCTTCGAGCCCACCCGACTCATCTAGGTCGTTAGTCCCATTCGGGTCATCGGACCTGCCGACCCGTTTATGTCGTCGGGCCAACCTGGTTCCTCTAGGTTGTTGGGTCAGCTCAACACATCTTAGTCATAAGGCCCACCCAGACGGTGTGGGTTGTCAAGCTTGACCAACCTGTTTGAGTTGTCAAGCCCGCCCGACCCGTATGTGTCATCAGGTCACCTGGTCCGTTTAGGTCATTGGGCCCGCTCGACCCATTTAGGTTGTTGGGCCTGCTCGACCCGTTTGTATCGTCAAGTCGATCCGATCCGTCTGAATCGTATGGCCAGCCCAGCCTATCATGGTTGTGAGGTTGAGTTAGAAGAATTTCAAATTCCACCTTTTTCTAGGGTATTTGAATTTCTTCTAATTTAGCTAATTGAAATACTTCAAAAAAATGCATGCCTTTTAAATGCTTTTTTATTTCTCTATCCAAACAAAACATTTCATTACAAAGAATTTCAAATTCTTCAAATAAATAAATCACCCTCTTGAATTGCCTCATCCAAACACACCCTGAAAAAAATGTGGAATTTGAAATACTTCTCACTCAACCTCACACTCTAGACTCAATCCCAAACGGACCCGACAAATTCGACAACCATGATAGGTTGGGCTGGCCACGCGATCAGAGGGATCAGACCGACCTGACGACACAAACGAGTCGAGTGGACTCGATGACCCAAACGGTTTGGGTGGGCGGGCCCGACGACCCAGACGGACGGGGTGACTTGATGACACATATGGGTCGAGCGGGCTTAACAACTCAAACAGGTCGGTCAAGCTCGACAACCATACCACCTAGGTAGGCCTGACGACTCAGACATGTCGGGTAGGCCCAACGACCCAGACATACCTATTGACCCGACAAGTCTGACCGACCCATTTCCAAATTTATCATGAACTTAAAACATAATTATGCCTAAAATAAATATTGATAAAATGAAATTTTATCTCACAAGATATTCAATTATTTTATCCAAACAAGAAATTGAAATGTAAGATATTTAAATTTCTTTATCCAAACAAGTTATTTAGAAAATAAAGGGAATTTAATTGCAAGCAATTCAAATACAATACATTTCAATTTTTCAGCATTGTTGAAATGCTTCATCCAAACACAAGGTTAACCAATTCTTTAATTTAATTATTTAGCTTGAATTCCAACACTAATTTTCAAGACTTCAATTATTAATATGTTGATGTCTTCAAGATATCATGTTTCCTTTTATAAATGAGTTCAAACTTGATTTTGAATTTTTCTCTTTGCTTCAATGTTCACAATTGTCTTGTTAAGGAAAATTTGTTCCATGTGCTTGTGCATTTGAATTGTTAGAGCAATAATATTTTGTACTTAATTAAACAGTTCGTTCGTCAAACATTTCCTAATTTTCATTTTATTTGAATGTTTGATTCAAAAGCTTTCTTCTTCCAAAATATAATTATCACAAAATAATTTTCTTGAATGTTATAGTTCGCATAATTAATTCTCCATTTTGAAAAATTAGATCAATATACAAGTTCTTGTGATCAATAAGAGATTAAAATCAATTAGCCATATTAAGTGTGTTCTAATCATTTAGTGTTAAATTGAGTTCTACTGTTTAGGTCGTCTAATACTTTGTATTACTTAAAGATTGGGGGGTCATGTAATGATTTAGGTATAATGCTCAAATCTAGTGATTACCATTTGTGTACTTGTCTAACACCTCGATTGTCTACTACGTAAACTTGTCTAATGCTAAGACTTGACATTTACATTAAATAGACTTCCTACTTATACTAACATACATATTTAAATATTAACCATTAAACATATGAAAGTATAAGTACATAACATATATTTTGATCTTCAAACCATATTCATCAACCACTAAAACTCATTATGTTATTAGAAGTTCTCTCTTAGTTAACATTACTACTTCACAAAAAAAATTATTAAATTTTTTCCTCATTTGATAATTTTTAATAGATTTTAACAAGAAGAAGAACGTGTTAGAAAAAGTAAAAGAAAAAGATATACATGTTTTCACAACTCATTTAAAAATTCAAACAATTAAGAAACAGAAAAATTATTATTAATTAAAATTTATATTTAATTTAATTGATGAATAGTTGAATATATAGCTAAGTTATTTTTTACTTAATACTTATTTTTATTCAAATAATTAGATTTAATATTAATAATTCTAACATTTATATCACAGGTAAAATTTTAATAAAATAAAAATACCAAAAAACTACTAACAATTAAATATCCTCAATATTGCTTTCTTAAATAACTTGAACTTCTGCAAATGAATAATTTTAATACTTAACTTTTTAAAATATAACTTTTCAGCTTTAAATATTTATTATATTATTATTTAACACTGCAAAATTTAAAATGAATACTATTTTAATTATAACGTGAAGAACTTACATAACCAGCCTTCAAAACTCTAAGAAATAAACAAGAGTAAATTTTTATTCCTAAACAGCAGATCATACATAAAGGTGTTATTAATTAATGAACATTGCAGGTACTACTATAAGTTTTATCTACATAACATCAATAAAAAAAAAATAGAATAAAGAAAAGAAGAAGCACACACACATACTCACAAATAGGTCACAGCTTTCGTGGCGCACTATATAAATGTCGGATCCACTGAGCAAAATCCACATGCAGTCAAAAACCACCAGCTTCAGGAATCAATTTCAACATTAACTTGTACCTCAACAAGATTCCACCGACATCAACACATTCATTCTGGTTTAGTGGTGCAAACAACACCCTTCTGCACATTAATCACATCCCAGTCATTTTCCAACTAATCACTTCCATAGCTTGTGGTGCACAAAACAATGCTGTCTCTTCATTTTCCACCAATATCATCATCACCATCGAATCAATCACCAATAATCTCTCATACATAACATTTAATCACATGCTATATGTATGGTCCATAAATAACGAATACCTAACTCCCAAAAAACATGTAAACATAAATGTTCCAGTGTAAGAAGGTTGCCAAATATCAGTTATAAATACCTTTATCGTGAGTTGCTTTTCTGCTCTCTGTGCTTTTCCTTTTTCAAGTGCTTGTTCCAACTGTCGAGTATCATGAACAAGTATACATCTTCGTCAATCCAAATCCTATGATCCTTTACAAGATTCGCTTAGTTATGGAACCATATGGAACTTAACTTGTGACAGAGGTTAATTACAAGAGTTAAGTATCCAACTTAGAGTAAAAAATCAGTTCATACAAACCAGAGTCTGTGTCCCAGATAGAATCTAAACTCAGTCCTTGATAAACCTGAAGTTGGCCTAAGAGTGCTTCATATAACTCATATAACTTAATCTTACACTCTTGCTTCAAATCTCATGCTATATGTTGTTGTTCTAATCCTCTCTCATGAACCTTCACGGGGAGGCCAAACCTAAAGGTGGCAGTGAGTCCAGGGGAGAAACGAGGGTTTCCACAAGATGCTTCCACCAACTCGATGTGGAACTTCCGAAGCAGTGAAAGTGCCACAGTTTTGAGCTCCATCAGAGCCATTTCCTTCCCCACACAAACCCTCAACCCTGCTTGAAAAACCGGGTACTTGAACGGACTTTCAGGGTGGAACACCCCATCCTTCAACCACCTTTCTGGTCTAAACTCTAAACAATCACAACCCCATATTTCCTCCAACCTTCCCATCGCGTAGGGATGGTAAGTAACCCTAGTTCCACTCTCTACTTTCGTCCCATCGGGTAACACATCCTCCTCCAAACAAAACTTTGAATCAAACTGAATCGGTGGAAACAGCCTCAGACTTTCATGCATCGCCGCTTGCAAATAGTGCAATTGCTTAAGCTCTTCGAAGCTCGTGAGATCCTCATGAGGCCCAATCACTCGATCTGCCTCCGCACGAATCTCCGATTCAACTTCTCGATGTTTCCCCAACAGATAAAAGAAGCTGGTGAGAGCCGAAGCCACTGTGTCACGACCCGCCAATAAGAAGCTCACAACAATGTCTCGTAAATACGTGTCGTCATCGTGGACCGTGCTCATGAACCGCGACAACAAGTCCTTGTTTTCAGAGAAACCCATTTCGCGCCTTTGCTTTATGACCTCTCTGGCCAACTGGTTAATCACTTCAACCGCTTCCCGAAGCCGTTTCTCGCTCCCCACATTGAAAAACCTCTTCACCTTCCACAGATAAGGCGACAACGCCATGGCTCTTTCCGCAGAGAGCTTCGACGCCAAGTCAAAGCAAACCGCGAACTCCGACATCGGCAGAGACTTCTCCAGACACTTGGGGTCCAACCCGAAGGAGAAACGGCAAATGCTGTCGAAGGAGAATCTCCGGAACACGTCCTGCAGGTCCAACACGACGCCGTTTGAGGCCGACGCGTGAAGGAGCGGGAGGAGTCTGTCGTGGATTTCGCTCTTGACGATTTCGAAGGCGAAGAAGGTTATGCCGTTGTTGTTGAGTTCGAGGGTGGCCATCTTCTTCTGGAAGCGCCAGGTGTCGCCATCGACGTTGAAGATTCCTTTGCCGAGGAAGTCGCCGAGGATGGTAGAGAAGGGTTTCCCCTTGGGAAAGTTGTGGAACCTGGTCTTGAGAATGTACTCGACGTTTTCCACGTTGGCCGTGATGGTGTTGCGGAGCACGTGGATGTGGATGGTTTTGGTCGGGGAGGTTCGGAGGAGGTGGGTGTACCAGTCGCAGAGGTTGTGGAAGTATTGGGACCAGCTTGAAGTGAGGTAGGCCTGGCACGTTTCGCAGCTGCATAGGATGTTCTTTCGGCGAGAAAAACGTGCGATTGCGATGAGAAGAAGGAGGATGGTGAGGGAGAGGAGAAGAGAAGAGAAATAGATGTTGTTGGTGAAAAACTGCAACGAGGGTTGGAGTTCCATTGATGGAAGATTGACGATGAAGGAGAGAAAGTATGAAGAGATATGCAACCGAGAGGGGACAAGTGGGATTGGCGTTTGCTACAATCCTTATTTATTCTTTGGATCACTTTTCATCACATCATCTTCATTTCTTCTTTTTCCAACCTAAACTTTATCAAGAAAAATACAATATATATGGAATTGAAATACTTCTAATTTTTGCAAATTAACTTCAGTTTAGTATTTATCCAAAATTATCCATCAAAATAATGGAAACACTTGTCAAGTTTAAGTTTGTGAATAGAGACTCTTTTACCAATTAAAAAAAAAAAACCTCTTCCACCTCCATAAATAGTGCTAATTATTTGCCACGTGTGAAATTTTCAGTTTACAGGACTTTTGACCCTCGGGAATAAGTATAATAAATAGTCAAATTGATAAAGTATTCATATATTTTGTTTAGAGATGTAATTAAATATGTGTTTTGATCTTTACTAATTAACATATATTTTTATTAAGAGAATATTTGAAACTAATATATTAACATGTGGGACTCAAGAAGGGATGTTAAACAAACTTTTGCACATAGGTATTTTATGGACCTATATTTCAATTTTGATAAAAAAATTTCATATTAATTAGATATGAATATGAGTATACTCAATATTTTATATTAGATATAATGACGAGAATAAGTTTATAAATATCCACTCCATTCTTGTCGGTTCCATGTTTATACTCTTTTTTATTTTAAATTATTAAAACATCCTTAAATTATTAGGTAGTTGAAAAGACTTATTTTATTGTTTTGTTTGGTCTTTTATTTTGTTTGGTTCTTTGATATTTTCAATTCTATCTCTATAGTTTAATTCATTTAATATCTCCCATGTTAACTCAAGTACCTAAGGTACTTTTCCTCCCTTATAAACTTAAATGCTATTTTTTTTTTCTTTTATTGGTTTCCTTCAAACCACGCATTACACTTTAGAACATGGAAACCCAATTTATTAAACTAAATTATTTATAGAAAATACATTTGAGTCTTATTTTTTTAGTGTTGTGAGGTTGTGTGGGATCGAGTTTAGATTAGGTAAAATTGTGCCAAGTTGGTTGAGTTCGAGTTAGCTAAGTTAAGTTGGGTCAATTTATCAGGCTTGACTCAAATTAGGTCACTTCAAGTTTGACTTACATTGGACCACGTCAAGTTGGATCAAGTTTAGGTTATATCGAGTCAAGCTTAGATTGGTCTAGTCAGGTTGGCCCAAGTTAGGTCAAATCAGGTAGTATCAGATCAATTTGAGTCAGACCAGGTCAAAATGGGTCAAGCTTAGCTTAAGTCAAGTTGAGTTAGACCAGGTCAAGATGGGTCAAGCTTAGCTTAAGTCAAGTTGAGTCAGACTAGCTCAAGTTCAAGTCAAGTTCAATCATATCTAGTCAAGCTAAAGTCAGGTTGGCTGAGATCAAACTAAATTGCCCTAAACTGAAATCATATACAGTGTTGTCAAACCCTTGTTAAGTTGAATCCAATTCAAGAATGATCATGAGTCAAACTTAGTTCATGTCGTATTAATCGAGCTCGATCTAAGTAAGTTGAGTTGAATTCCAACTTTGCAATTAAGTTGCAAATAATATAAAATAATTAAATACCATTTTACAAATGGTATACAATCTTCAAAAGTAAATACTTAAATTAAGATATATAATAAAAACTCATACAATTTAGAAATATTTATGAGTTGATTGAAGTATTCTTTTAATATCATAGTAGGTTAAACCCATTTTAATTCTATATTTATTAATTCGCTCTTAATTCTAAATCTCTCTCATGTTATATGTATAAATTTTCGGAGTTGAACTTCTCTTCATCCATTATTTAATAGGTGAATAAAAAAGTCCCATAACTCTTGTATAACGTGACTAGCATTGGTAGATGAAATATGGTGCAAACAAAAGCATGCTTCCCATTTCTAACTTTTCTTGATATACATTAATTATAGCATTGGCATACTATTAACATTCTCTATATCCCTTTACCGGTTGTTCATCATTAAATTTTATTAAAAAACGATTTATTATATGTAATGGAATCTCCTCTCTTAATTATAATTTTGTTAACTACACAATTTAAATTCATGAACTTTCTTAACGTGAGAGGATATTAAAATTTCGAATGAGTTAATCTTGATTAAATAATTATAATAATTGAATTATATAAATTAACATAAATTATTATTATTATTATTATTATTTATTGTTATTTTTTTCTAAATTAATTGATACCAGCTTTCACGAGATATACGCTAGATATATTAAGTCGCATTTTTTAATTTGATTTACATTAGTCATTGAATCGTGCAAAGTAAATTTATTGAATTTTATACTAATAATTAGAGTTAAAATCGAGAAAATTATACAATTTTAGATAGTATTTACAAATTAAATTTCAAATACAAATGTAATATGATAAGATTAGTAAAATAGTCAAACAAAATCGTGAAACCATGTAAATTATTATGTTTTTTTTTTCTCATTACATTATTAACACCTTCTTTGGTGAATATATTTAGTTCAAATAAACATAAATTTAATGTAATTAATAATTTATTATTATTAAAAATATAAGTGAGTTTAAGTTTTATATTAAATAAAAATAACAGAGTATCGTACAAAAATAAAAATTCATAAATAAATTTTCATAAATAAATTATAAACTCTTGTACATGAATTGAGCATTGTTTCATTAGAATAAAAAATCACTTTTTTGAGATTACATGTGCAACATCACATCATATTATTAGAAAAATTTGATGAAGTATTAGAAAAATTGATTTTTTTTTAATAATTTATTACTTTTATTATAAAAAATAAAATCTACGAGATCATGATTTCACGACTTATGATTTTATGATTTTATGAACCTTACTATCTTAATTACATTATCGATTTTAACTATTAACTACCTTTTAATCAGTTCATAGTTGAAATTTTTGTACATAAATTAAACTTAATATATTTTTGAATAATTGAAGGTAATATACATTTTAAATACGCTAACTTAAATGGATACGTTCTTACATAGTTCAGTGGTAGACAAATGCTGCAACAAAAAGTGAATGAACTCAGAAGAACATAAAAAAATAAGTTAAACCAAGCTCGATGAACTCGTGTGGTACCTTGAACAGAAAACTATGAGCATAAACTACCATCGGAAACATCCTTGCTGCATCGACCATGATGTTTTGTATCGTAGCCCGAAAATACAATACCACATCACGTGCTCAATTTTGAGGACACCAACCAACACATCTTCTCTGACAGATTTTGTTCGTTCATTACTTCGGACAATATATATATTTTTTTCTCTTTGAAACAACATTTCCTCTTTTTTCTTTTGGTGACATTCCAGGAGTACTTTTTTTATCGATAATTCTTTCATCTTCTAATAATGTGATACAATTATTAGCACTTTAATTATTACATGATAGGATTTTGTTGCTTTCGGCTCTCAATTCCAGACGTATTCTTAATTCTTAATTAATAATATAAAGAGTATAACGTGTGAGTTTCATCACGTGTAATTTGAATAGCATTTCAGGTGAGAATTAGTATGACCAAAACGAATCTGTCTTTATATTAGTTCTAAGTTTGTACTTGATACAATCAATCACTACTGCAATAAAATAGAGGGTTTTGGAATAGTTTATTTCTGCATCGATTCTACATTTTAGAAAGTGAAAACTTTCTTTATTAATATCGACTACATATTATATTATACCATCAATCAATTTAATATATTCTTTTTTTTCTAAAGAAATATAAATCTTTCTATATTTGTAGCATATGTATCGACAGATGCAAATTGCTTGTAGTTAGATGTAACTGACAAGATGGTTCAAGAGAAAGTCGGTCATTGTTGGGATTTTTGGGCTTTTGGAAATATGAGAGGTATGAGAGATATATGTGATATGTTCTACGGAGGAACATGTTTTTGTATTTTATTGATATACTCTATATATAGAGCAAAATATAACAAATATCAAGTATAAAATATTTAGAATATTTCACTCCTAATCTAAAATAATAACTAATTTCCTAAAACTGAAACATATATTTAAAACTGAAATATTTCCTAAAAACTAATTTAAATAAAAAAGATATTAAGTAATATTCTCAACAGTCATTGTTAAAATCAATTAAACATTCAATTGGTCTAAACAAGTTATTAAACAAGCTTAAAGAGAATTAGATCATAATTAGATCATCTCTAATGAAAAGTTCATAGAGAAAAAAATCATAACTACATGTTAAATTTATGATTATTAGTACATTTATTACATATTTATTACAACATTTATGATCGACCTTGAACTGGCTTTAGCCTTTGAGTACCTTTAGTAGATACCCCCAATTGGTGACAAACAAATTATCCTAACACGAAGAGGATAACACCGAAGTGTGAAAACTACAAAATTATTTAAATTCCCTTTAAGCTTGTTTACTGACTTGTTTAGGCTAATTGAGTGTTTAGTTGATTTTAGCAATGACTGATCAATTTTCTCCTCAATCGTCAAGTTGGTTACATCCAACTCCATGCGATTTGCACCGGTCAATACATATAGTACAATATCAATTGTATAAAAATTTTAAATAACATGCCCGACCAGACCTGTTGTCATCCATATCCCTAACCCCTACTAAGGATGGAGGAGAGTGGTAGCCTTCTTCTAGTTTAGAACTTAATAAATGTTAGAGTGATGTTGTTTCCTTGTTTCGTAGGTTTACTCTTGGACACTCGTGGATTTATATTGCAATCCTTCACTAGTGCAGATTTGACATTTTACTTCGCCTTATAGGCCTCGGTTACAGCTGAACCGAAGCCTATAAGGAGGCGGTGGCATTTTTGCAATTTCGTCAGGCTTTCGGCCTCGGGTCTTTAAGGACCGAGGCAATAAAGGGGGCTTTAGGCCTCGATTACAAATGAACCGAAGCATATAAGGCAGCCCAATTTTCAAATGCCACCAGCATCAGGCTTTTGGCCTCGGTTCTTTAAAGACCGAGGCAGTAAAGGGCGCTTTTGGCCTCGGTTATTAATTGAACCGAGGCCATAAAGTCAGCATCAGGCTTTTGG
>Ga0099823_1003900_pt1 | contig 14378 bp, 14 predicted proteins | sample CowpearedBW_FD_76831 | JGI IMG/M metagenome (GOLD analysis project Ga0099823, IMG submission 76831) | Root nodule microbial communities of legume samples collected from California, USA - Cow pea red BW | ecosystem: Host-associated > Plants > Roots > Nodule | place: USA: California | collected...
TCTTAAATCAAATTCTACAATTATTAAATGGTCAAATTAAAAAAAAAGTAATTTATTGATGGGTCAAAACAAAAAAAGTAATATATGAAAGATATAAAACTTATTTAAACCGAAAAAAAAAAAAAATACCTTATCATCCAATGAATGAATGAAGCTTTCTGTAGGGCTCAGAACTCTTCCAAAAGGCAATGGAAACTCTATATCTCCCCACCTGAAGGCATTAAGATAGATAGATTAGAAACAACTAGTTATAACATAATCACTAGATACTAATTTTCCATGACTTAAAATTTAAATATTGATTTCTTAACATAATATCAAAGATTATACTTGTTGAAGTTCTTGAATGCAGCAGTGTCATCCAATTCCCCTCTCATATCCAGTGGATATGGCTTTTCGTTCACCAGTGTAAATGGATTCATCTCAAGAAAACTGAAGTCCAGATCTATGGAAAAAAAAGATGGGGGTTAAAATAAGGTTAAATAGTGCATATAGGAATAGCAATGACAGTTAGCATTTTTTATGAGAGAAGTAAACACAAATGAATTCTATCTTGCACAAAACTGAGTATTTAGAATTTCCCCGTATCTTATATAAGTTAAATAGAGCAAACAATATTCATTATCATTCTCGACTAGTCATGCACAAGTTAGTGAGTTAAGATGGACGACTTAAAAGCACATGTTAAAGTTCTAAAGCATTTTCTAGTTCTACATTCCAGAATTCATATTTTGCTTTAGGTTCCAAAACCACGAGGCGATCAAGTAGTTTTCAAGCTTGCTTATGCCATACCTTGGAAGACAGCAAACACACCCAGTATGAAATCACCTATTGTCCCCCGAATCTGTAAATTAGAGTTAGAATAAGCATTTGTTAGACGCACAATGGAAAAAGGCTTCTACAAATAAAGAAATAGTGAATATTGATAAGCATTATACTAAAGAAAGAGAAGTTCAAACAAACTCTCAAAATCTTAATAATGATAGTGCAAAAGGTTAGAATCAAACGACACTAAACATATCACAAATCATGCAGTCACGTCTGTATCACTTTTTCAGCGAATGCAAAATCTAAACTACAGTTAGCGCGAAAGCAATTCTAGAGACTATATCTTTGAATGCTCAACATGATACAAACTCCAAGGCAAACACACAAGAAACTGAGAAATAAGGGAAGTGCCAAAATACTGACCTCCAAGGGAAGTGTAGCAATCAACGGTGCACATGCTTCCGGAGTCAACTGTTTTTCCGTTGGAAGGAATATAGTTTTAACCTGACAATCAACAGTCAACCTTCCCATCTCATCAGGGTTGCATTTGCAGAAAGGAAGCACAAACAAGGCATCATGCTAGACAAAGCAAGTAAAATAATAACACTAATTCAATTTAACTTAACCATAAGTCAATACCACCTTATCCCAATTCTCTTCAATATCAATGCCCCCGCATTCGGAGAAGCTGATGGTGGAGCCAAGCCTTTCAGAAACAATGGACAAATAATACTCTTGGTCATGAGGAACAAACGGTTCAACAATGAAAGTAGTTATAGGCGCCTTGCAACCTCCCATCTCAACCTACCAAACGTTCAATACAATAAAAAAGTTCAGGAAAGGAAGACCAAATGTTAAAACTTAATTGCACTTTTTCGCTCCCTTCCTTCATTGTTTCGCAAATTTAATTCCTCTAATTTTCTTTTAACAGATTTCGATTCCTACAAATTCATCTATCAACTTGACGTCCAATATTTAACAGAAATTCAGACGTGCAGTGTAACAGAGTGTCAGCTTTAGCATTTCCATCAGATAATATTGAATGTCAGGTTGGTAAGCGAAATTGTAGTACTAAAATAGCAGGAGAATGAAAAAGAACGTAGGCAACAAAAAGCCAAATAAGTGAAACGAACGTAACAGAGGAGAAAACTACAATTAAACAAAAATCAAAGTTGAAATGAGACAGAAAAAAGCAGGCATGAAGAGTTTTCATTTTGAGGAATGACCTCAACGCCAAGGCGTGCTTTGACGAACTCCGCGACTTCAGCTATGTCCAAATTGAGAGCCACTAAGCCACTCTTTCCGCGCTTCCCGAAGAGCATGTCCGGTTTCACGACCAACTTTATTGACGACAACCACGGATGGAGGTCTGTAAATTCAGCGAAGTCCGTTGACTGTGTGACCTGAGAAGAATCGAAGTTGGGAACAGACCTGTCAAATAAGTGATCGATTGAATTAAAACGAGGAGACAGCATGTGAATTATGGAAACCTGAGCAGAAAGGATGTCGAGGTCGATAGAGGCGAGACGTTTGAGGTGGTCCTTGAGAAGCCTCTTCGAGTGATACTCTCTGATCTTCTTCCTCGCCATTTTACGATCTCAAACGCAGATGAGGAATGCAGAGTACGTGCTCTGTTCTCTGTTCTCTGTTCTTTGTGCTCTGCTCTTTTATTATGCACTGTGGGAGCCAGAGAAGAACGAATAGGTAATTGCTTTCAACGCTACCAATTTTTTTAATCACGCGAAAATTACATAATTAGATATACTCCCAAATTATTATCTTTTTTGCAGTTTTAATAATATAAGAATTAAAAAGGTTACCCATTAAATTTGAAAAATATAATGATAAAACATGTTAAAAAAACTGTGAAAACAATAATTTGAGGGATAAAATATTTCTTATTTATTTATTTATTGTACTTTCGCTCGGGTGTTTTTCTGTTTTTATTGATCTCTGGACGGAGAGTAAAATGTGAATTACGAGATTGATTAACGAAAGAAAAGGGAAAGAATAAAACGGTCGCAGAATTGGTGTAGGATAAGGATGAGCATGATCATGTCGTGCGTGAATCGTCATGCTCGATTCTATTTTGTCATCTTCGCTCTGCACTCAACAATGGTGGCCATTCAACACATTATTTATCATTTGTGGGTTGGTGGACGGCGCAATTATTTTCTTAAGTAAGTAAAATTAGGTCAAGGTTTCAATTTAGATATGTTGTCATATCAGTCTGATTAAGCGTTTAATTTTTATTATACTTTTATGCACTTTCTTTTATTGAGGTTCGAATTAGGGAAGGGGACCATAAAAAAAGCATTATATATTAACATTTTCTAATTTTTGTCTATTGGTTAATTAAAAACTTCTTTCAAAGAAGGAGTGAAGTTGTTGTCATTTAAATCATAATGTAAATTTATTTTATTCCCTATCAGCTTATATATATGACAATATATAAAGGATTTCTCTTTTTTTGTCCACATTTCAAAATACCAATTTTACCATTTAAATTTAATAATTTATTAAATTTTTAAAAATTGACCGTTACTTTTTTACAAGTTTTTTATAAAATCGGCTATCTCTCCTTCTTCTCTTTTTTTATTTATTTATCAATGATTATTCTGTCATCTGTTCTGATATATTTCACTTTAATTTTAGTTTATATATTAACTTAATAACATTACAATATTATCACATACTGATATAATATCACGCATATTTTAAAAATACATATTTAAACATAATCAATCTTTAACTTCTATCTTGTGTTCCTTTGAGGTATGGATTTGGAAAGAATGTGAAGATGAATTTGTATGAATTTGAGTAGATGAATTTGTATGTTTTTTTGAGTGGATTTAAAGGATAAAATGAGTGGATTTGGAGATAAGTTATATGAAAATTAGTAAAAGATTTGATTGATGTGATATATAAAATATATTGTAAAAATAGATAGAATTATAAAGTTACCAAAATACCCTTGATGAAAAAAGATAATGATTTTGTAATTTGATGTTATAAAAATAATTACAAATGATTATTATGAATTAAAAAAATATATTAAAATTATATGAATTTTTTTAAAAAATTAAATTTTTATGAATGTAAAAAAATTTATACAATCAAATTTTAAAAAAAAGTTATACAATTAAATTTTAAACAAAATTATACAAAAAAATATATAAAAAGTAAAAAAAAGTAACACATTACGTAACCAGTGTTACTCTCCTCTTTGCACATACATCGGTTACGTAACCGATGCCATACACATAATGCACCGCACCGATTATGCAACTGGTGTGCATACCCTTGAATGCACCACCATTCCTCTGCCACATGTACGAGCTTCACCTCCTTCATCTTCGTCCGTAACCATAGCCCAACACCTCCTTTCACCATATTTTTAAAAGATAATAACCAAGATAAAGATTTTAAAAATACATAAATAACCTATTGAAGAGAAAAAAAAGTGAGAGAAAGATTGCTACAGAACATGGAAGAAGAGAGAAAATGTAAAAGAAACAAACACTCGTTTCGGAAATTTTTTACCAAAACGTATTTAATGAGTTCCAAAAAAACCTTTTACAAACATATTTTATGTATTGATATTTTGTAAAACTCCTTCTAGAAAGTATTTTATAAGTTTCCGAAATTTTATTCCAAAACACATTTCATATGTTTCGAAAATTCTGTCATGCAGAGAGAAATTTGTAAGAAGTTATAAGGTGCATAAAGAAATTTCTTGAGTTCCATATCCGGTCCACGACTAACTCCAAGATCAATCAATAAAATGGGCCTTCAATCTAGTCCAGTTCAAAAGTTGGGTCACGAGCCCAAATTACAGCCACGCATGTTTCTGTACCGAGAAGAGGTGTCGATAACCGAAAAAAAAAAGGGAAAGAACGGTGAAATTCAATCATAGTCGCAGTGCTTGCAGGGAAGGGGCTGTCACCGGGTTTCTTCTTGATGTATGAGAACACAAGCGAGGGTCTTCACCTTAGTTTAGTCCAACACATATAACTTCTTAATCGTGAGGTGCGCATCAGCCTCTGCGTCTCCGATCCGAATCCGCAACTCGGTGAGTCACTCTCTCTCGATCTCGTTTTCAACTGCTGCTGCTTCTTCTTCTTCCCTTTCCTCCTTTTATTGATCTGTCACAATCGAGAAAGCTCCACCACTTAAATCCAAATCATCAAACTATTCCTCTCACAACCCTAACACTTCTATTCGCGCATCCCTTAATTCTTAGTTAAACTAATCGTATGTAATGCTTAATTCTCGTTCATGCCACTACTCATGCTATTTTCAATGTATTCAGCTCTAGCTGCCTGTGCCAAAGTTAACCTAACTGCTTCCGATTCTCTTATAATCATTGTTGATTTGAACTGTGTTGCATGTGGTTACTTTTTATGTATTAAACGTTGCGTGCATCTCGTTGCTTTCTTTTCACAGGCTTGGTGATGGAACAGAGGTTTTAAGTTTTAATTGAATTAGAGCGAAGTGATTTGAATTGTTTTGTAATAACCTATGGGGACTGAAAATCCTGGTCGTCCAACCTTTCCTTCAAGGCCTTCTCCACCTCCTTTTCCTGCTGCACAGACAGTGACACCCTTTTCATCAACCGGTTCCGTGGTTGGATCAGAGCCTCCTCCTTTTCGGCCCGCTCCTCCGGCTCCTTCGCAAGCCGCCACTCCATTTTCCTCAGCAGGACCTGCTGCAGCTAGACCAGGGGCACCCAGTTTTAGACCTGCACCACCAGGGAGGTTTAATGATCCTTCAGTGCCTCCTCCTCCTCAACCATCCAATGCCCCGCCGGCTGCTGGACCCTTTCAGCAGTTTCCGGCACCTCCCTTCCCCCCGTCAATGCAGCCACGTGGACCTCCGCCGTCTATGGGACAACCATCCATTCAATCTTCTGCACCTAATCTAGCACCGCCGTTTCACACGTCTCTTCCAGCTCAGCCACAGATGCCTTTTGTCCCAATGGGCTCTCCCCCACCTCAAGGTGCTGCTCCTGCGCATATGGGTTCAAATGTTCCTCCGCGTACATTTCAGCCGTCTTTTCCTGGGTACCCGAGTAAGCAGACTGGTCCTGAAATGCAAGGTCCACCCATGCCTTCCGCTTTCCCTGCTAATCAAGGAAATTTTGGGACTGTTCCACCTGCTGGAGCTTCTCCTTTTTTGTCTCATCAAGGAGGTTATGTTCCATCACCCCAAGTGGCTCCTCCGCCTGGTATCCAGTCAATGCAGCAGCAACCTGGATCTATGCCCCATATAGGTGGTGTTCAGGGCTTGGCAGAAGACTTCAATGCCCTCACAATGCAAACTCGTCCCGGAACAATGGATCCATTATTTGACCCCAAGGAACTTCCAAGGCCATTGGAAGGTGATATTGAGCCAAAGAATTTGGTTGACATGTATCCCATGAACTGCAATCCCCGGTTTCTACGACTCACGACCAGTGCCGTACCAAGCTCCCAGTCCTTGGCTTCTAGGTGGCACCTTCCACTTGGAGCAGTTGTATCTCCGCTTGCTGAACCTCCTGATGGGGTTAGTGCTTCTTTACCCTGTTGTACGAAAGAAACATAATGGTCATTTTATTTGCTTGCAAGTATTCACTGTTCTTTGTTTTCAGGAAGAGGTGCCTATAGTTAACTTTGCCCCAGCTAGTGTTGTTCGCTGCAGAAGATGTCGCACATACGTGAATCCTTATATGACATTTACGGAAGCAGGAAGAAAGTTCCGTTGCAACGTTTGTACCTTGCTTAACGATGGTACTTTTTATTTTCATAACCTCATCCCTTACATTTGAAAAATAAAATGTCAAAATTAGAAAATAGTTGGAGTTTGATCTTAATTCAAGTACTTTGGCCTGAACACATTTATCCGCAGAAAAGGTTTTCTCGGTGGCTCTGAAAATTCTTTAATTTCTGCCAGTATCACTTGCATTATTTGGATGTGCCCATTGGTGTATTTCATAATAGAATGCACATACTTCACTTGCTCTCTGGTTTTTCCGACTCTACATATTGATGTCAGTTGTGCTGTGTTTATTACTATCATTATAAATATACAGTAACTATTTATGATGTACAGGTAACCCACTTGCATGATTAAAAATTTCTGTGAAGAAAATTACTTGTTTTGAAAAATAAATAATATCATGCATATTGTTATTGGTTGTATAGTATCTTTCTAATGATGTTAATATATTGAGTGTTATGTACAGTTCCTAGTGAATATTATGCACAACTAGATGCCACTGGAAAAAGAGTTGATATAAATCAACGGCCTGAGCTTACAAAGGGGACTGTAGAATTTGTTGCCCCTGCTGAGTATATGGTGCGGCCTCCTATGCCACCAGTGTATTTCTTCCTCATTGATGTTTCCATATCTGCAGTTAGAAGTGGCATGATTGAGGTAATTACATTAGTTCTGGCTCAATGTGCAACTCGTACTGCACTTTGATAAAGCTTACACTGGTTTATTTATTTTTATGGAAAAATAATAAATCATTCTATTGGGTGATATATGGCCTTACTTTTATGTGTTAAATGAGTCAGGATTAGTACATGATTCATATAACACTGATTCCAGTTATGAAGAAGAAAATAGTTATCCTATAATGTACTTGCATTAAATTAGTTTATTTAAATGAGAATATTCTAGTCTCACTTGAAAACTTATGAATGCGGTTTTCATTTTCACTAAAATTAATGTCATATCTTTGAAATGATTGTTCAATTCTGTTTCCTTTTAGTGACTATTGACTGCTGAAACACAATAATTGTTTGAGTTTATTTCTTACGTATAGTCGAGGGTTGCTTGTTTGCCTTCACATATTATGTTTTATGAGCATGCATGAGTAATTTGTTCATGATTACTTTTTGTATAGAATGGATTTTGAATGAATTTCTTTTATATGAACGAGTTTCTTTTGGATGTTGCGACCACCGAATCGTCCTATATTATATATAAAGTGCAAGTGTAGAAAATGAAATTTTCCTAGAAGTAACATTTAGTCATTTACTTCTTCACAAACATTTTCCCGGGCAACTTTGGGTTGTAAGATGCATTTTTCGTTTGAGGTTACTTAATAACCAATTCATCCCAAGTTCCAACTATCTTTGGGGTGTTGTAGTGCACTTTATTTTGACCGCTGATGTTACTGTTCTAACTGCAGGTTGTGGCCAATACAATCAAGTCGTGCTTGGATGAGCTTCCCGGCTTTCCACGTACGCAAATCGGGTTTGCAACTTTTGACAGCACAATACATTTTTATAACATGAAGGTTTGCCATATTGTTTGTATTACTATAGTGAATAATATATGTCTGCCCTGCGCTGACCATCCCTCTTTCCCCTCAACCAACACCCAACTGCTCTTCCCCCTAATTCACTTTGTACTGATTATTCGTGTTTCATGCTTCTGCAGTCTTCCCTGACTCAACCACAGATGTTGGTAGTGTCAGATCTGGATGATATATTTATTCCGCTGCCAGATGATCTTCTTGTTAATTTGTCTGAATCAAGAAGTGTGGTAGAAGCCTTCCTAGATAGTTTGCCAACCATGTTCCATGACAATGTTAACTTGGAATCAGCTTTTGGTCCTGCTCTTAAGGCTGCATTCATGGTTATGGTATGTTTGTCCGTTTTCAACTTTTGGTGGTAATTTTCATACCATAATAGCTTTTGCTAGCTTTTTCTTTAACAATAGTGAACTTAGTCATTGGATAAAAAATTGGTATTAATTGACTCTAAGATTCATATACCTACGTGAAGTTTAAGACGTCAATATTCAATGTAGAAAATGAGAGGATAGGCGATATTGAATGTTTCCAATGCAAACCTATTTTTCTTGAAAGAAAAACCGTCAATACTAACGAGGAGAAATATTAGTATGTGCTTGAATATTTTTTAACTAATGCTAATGTAGATCTATCCTCCTAGATAATTTAATATATGTTAGAAGTCTTACATCGATTAGACATAAGACGAATTTATAGTTTATAAGTGGATGTAAATCTTATCTTACAAGCTGGTTTTGTAGGGTTGTATTAGGCTTAAAGTCCACTTAACATGGTATCAGAGCCATAGTTTAAAGCCTATACTAGCGAGATTCGTGTTTGTTGGACATATAGTTCCATCGGTTATCGGACCACCCATTAATGTTCAGTCTCACGCTCAAGATGTATATACCTCGGTGTGAGGGGGTGTGTTGGAAGTCCCACATTAACTAAAGATAAAGTGAGTTTATAGTATAAAAGTGGGCGCAAACCTCATCTTACAAACCCATTTTGTAAGGTTGAGTTAAGCTTAAAGTCCACTTATTAACAATATATATAAAGAATTATGGTAGGAATTGGGTAAGACATGTGCTAGGTAATTCACATTTCTTTGGATTCTAGTAGGGGGTTCTTAATCTAATTTCAGGGACAAAAAAACAAAATAGTCATGATATTTAAAACTGGATCCCAATTTATGAAATTGTGATACTTGCATGGGTGTATTTAGTGTCAATTATGAAGTTCCAATTTTTGTCAGCATTAAGTTTCTTTGACTCAAGTTAATCATTTATTTATGTTGTATTTAATACATACTCAAGGCTAATGATGTTGTGTTGTCCGTGAAAACAAAACTTGCCTAGTGATAAAGCGTCTGTTGTTTATACACACTTTATAATTTATAATTGATTAGTTATGTTAAAACAACCAAGTGCAGACCACCCAAATGTGGCATATCTCAATATTTAATGTTTTGCTCAATTCCTACTCCAAGCATTGCTGGGCACACTAAATTACGAGAAGGTTACTTAATAAATAAAATGGAACAGCGAGAAACAATTTAAATTCTTTGCAAAATGGCGGGCCTTTTGTTAGCTAAATATAAGAGAATGCTGTCCATTGAGAACTAATTGAATTTTCGGTACATTTTTTCCTATGCATTTAACACTGTCACTTATATGTTACTTTGTTGTGCTTTTTTCATACTTCTCTATGCAGAGTCAACTTGGAGGGAAATTGTTAATATTTCAAAACTCACTCCCATCTCTTGGTGTTGGCCGTTTGAAGTTACGTGGAGATGATTCTCGTGTTTACGGGACTGACAAAGAACATGGACTGAGACTGCCAGAAGATCCATTTTATAAACAAATGGCTGCTGAGTTTTCCAAGTACCAAATCTCAGCAAATGTTTATGTATTCAGTGATAAATACACAGATGTTGCCTCCTTGGGTAATTTTTTACATTTTCTTCTGAATTATGCGATATTTTGATTCTCTTGAAAAGTGCCTTGCCTTTCTATTTGGATTGGAAGACTTCTGATCGATAAATCTAATAGATGATTCTTTATTGTTAGAAAAATGTTTTGTGATGTCTTGATCCCTTGATTTTATGGGCTTTTACGAAGTATGTCAAAATTTTCTTTGCTCTATAACAATCTTGCCAGTTAACAACTCCGATTACCTTGTATTGCACATAAATGGTCCACTCTTGATACATGACATCATAGCTTTCATATCCAGTTAAGAGTTATACAGAGTTAGTTCATCACTTTATTTTTGTCATTGAATAATCCTAAATTAATGAGTGCCATATTTTCCCTTGATGGTGGTGTTATTAAAGATGCACAAGATTGAACGATTGCTGTATTTTCCCTTGATGTGTTGTGATTATAGATGTGTGGAATATGGAAATGTGCGGTTTTCTATGGATGTATTTTCAAAAAAGCACTATCGTGTAAGTGCTTAGAAGAAATTAGTAAATTCTGCATTGATGTGTAGTTATTATGTAAATAGCACCCACCCCTCCCCCAAAATAAGCTTAATTAAGTTTTAAGTCTCTTATAAATTTAAGTATTTTCAATTGAGTTCTTATTAAATTTTGTTTTATTGAGTACTTAAAATTTTTATATTTTTCAATTAAGTCATTGCTGTCTATTTTTTTAATTAACTGTTATCTTGTTCCATTATTTTGCTTATTTGTGTCCATGTGTTAATAAATGTGAAATTATGTAGCTAATATAAATTGATATCGTTGTTAATGTAAAACGACAAGTGATTTTTGTTGCTTTCATTGAAAATGTGTTCAATGACGAGGTTGTCATGCTTCTTCTCGATGACTTCCACGTTATCAACTACACTGATAAAGGGATTGTTGCTGTCAGCTACACTGATAAAGGGATTGTCATCATCACCTACATTGATAGTAGTGACCGCTTTAGTCATTGAGGAAAATGACAACCTTATTATCCTAGTTTTTAATGAAAACAATAAAAGTCACTTCTTGTTCTACACTAATGTCAATATTGTTATATATGAACTATAAAACCTCACATCACTAAATTAACAGGAAAATTAAACAGCAAATTCAATTAAAAAATATTAAAATTTCAAAAAATATAATAAGAACTTAATTGAAAATATCCAAGTTTATGAGGGACAACTTAATTAAGTCAAAAGATATAATAGATTTTATTCTCTCCTAGGCTTAGATGTGTTCTTTTAAGCTCTTATTTTTTTGGCATGCTAATGATCCTATACTTGAGAAAGTGAATTATATTTATAATTTGCTGGCTATTTAGGAACTCTGGCAAAATATACTGCTGGTCAAGTGTATTTCTATCCAGCTTTCCAATCAGCTATTCATGGGGATAAATTGAGACATGAATTAAAGAGAGACCTTACCAGAGAAACTGCATGGGAAGCTGTAATGCGTATTAGATGTGCAAAAGGTCTGTGCCTCCATTATGTCTTGAAAATATTTTCCTTCATTGCCTCCTTTTGTCTATTTTCTGTTTCACGCAACTTATATCTAGTATGATGGGCATGAAAGTGCTGATAATTACCTGTGTTTGTTTATAGGTGTTCGCTTCACAACTTATCATGGAAACTTTATGCTACGGTCCACTGATTTGTTAGCACTTCCAGCTGTAGATTGTGATAAAGCCTTTGCTATGCAGTTATCACTTGAAGAGACATTATTGACAACTCAGACAATGTATTTCCAAGTTGCATTGCTGTATCCTTACTTTGATAATTCTTGAGATGAGTTCTAGGGCCAGTTTGTTTAAAGATTAAAATAATCTGGTGATTATTTTTTGTAGAGATTTGAAGAAAGGCAGAGTCTAATTTATGCTTGTTTACAATCATAGGAATATTCTTTTTAAAGTAGTTGATTTTATGAGAAGCTTCAAATTGCTTCTGTTTTTAATCCGATTTTAATTTCTTTTGAACTTCTCATTATTTTAAAAACTGGAATAAACTCCTGAAAAACTAAAAGAAGTGATTATTTTGAGAAAAGAAAAACTGTAACAAATGGATCCCTAGTATGTACACTGGTTTTATTATTAATCATGATTTTTAATCTAATGTTTATGGTTCTATATTGCTATATCTTAATGTAAGAATATTTATCATTTGAAAAGTATTATAAAGAAGCATAAATTGAGATTTCACTTTTATCTTGTCAGTTGACTGCCTAATGCTATCCTCTTTTATTCATTCTTGTACATTGGCCATTTATGTTACTTGTCGGAATTGTTGTTTTCTTGGTGCATTTAACATTAAGAGATTCGTTCCCTTTTTTTTTTTGCATTGAAATATTAAGTTATTCTTTCTTTCAAGACATTACTCTCCATTTGAGATGCTGTGCTTAGACATTCATTTATACTTTTGAAGAGTTTATTTCCTTCCGAAATATAAAAAACTTCCTCCATGGTAATTCTATTCTTTTCACTTTTGATAGTTCATTCAACTCATTGTATCATGCTTTGTTTTACTATTTCTTCTTCACTGTTTAACATTTATTGGGATGTCTGTTATGCTAGATATTCATTTTTTGTCAGAATGTTTAGGATGTAAAATGTTTTCTAAGCAAGTTGCATCCCTAACAACAAAATAGATATACTGCATCTTGCGGGGAAAGACGAATAAGAGTACACACAATGGCAGTTCCAGTAGTTACGGAGTTGGCAGATATCTATCGTTTGGCTGATACTGGTGCTATTGTATCGCTGTTAAGTAGGCTAGGTAAATTAATTTGTCTTCTGGTCTTGTGACATGTATATTATGGATGATAGCTGCTTGTTGTCTTCTATAACAGTGCCTTTATAATTGCAGCAATTGAGAAAACATTATCCCAAAAACTGGAAGATGCACGGACTGCTGTTCAACTAAGAATTGTGAAATCCCTTAGGGAATATCGGAATCTTTATTCTGTGCAACATCGCTTGGCCAACAGAATGATATATCCCGAGTCTCTAAAGTTCCTAATTTTATATGGATTAGCCCTGTGTAGATCAACAGCTCTACGTGGAGGATATGGTGATGTTCCACTGGATGAACGATGTGCGGCAGGACACATAATGATGACTGTATCAATAAAAGTACTGTTGAAACTTCTCTATCCTAGTTTGATTCGACTTGATGAATATCTTATGAAGGTATACATTACTTACCTTGAAATGTTACAAATAATATGGTTCAGCTGTAAAATGCATGAGTTATTTCTTCTTGTTTCAGGCATCTGTGCAGGCTGATGACTTAAAAAGTGTTGAGAGAAGGTTACCTTTGACAGGGGAGAGCTTGGATTCTAGGGGCCTTTATTTATATGATGACGGCTTCCGGTTCATTATATGGTTTGGTAGGGTGATTTCACCGGACATAGCCAAAAATTTACTTGGGCCAGACTTTGCGGCAGAATTATCGAAGGTATCGTGTATTCCTGCCATACAAAAATAGGTTCATAGTTTCAAGGCAAAGGAGAATTTATTATAGGTTGTCACCTTAAGCAGCTAGTTATCATTTCAATCTCTAGTTCAAATTGGGTTGTTTGTTTTGTGGTTTTTATTTTAAGTAAAATCATTATATGTTCTTTCCCTTGTTCCACCCTGTGTGTGTACAATATTGACCAATAAGTTATTGTCATGTTGATCTTGCATGCGTGTAGTCAAATGACATTGAACCATGTGGCTGACCTCATCTAATAGAATATGGTTTTTGTTGTAGTTTATCTTATATGCCAATTTTATCTTTCGTATTTTTTGTGTTACAATAGGAAAAGGCATATTGTACGTTAGCCATGAGATTTCAATTAAGTATAAAATAAGTATGAAATGCTATGATATGAGCAATCATCTTCATGATAAAATACTTAATTCAATGGTCAAATGGTGTGAAAAATTCATTGACAATAGCACAGTGATAGATGTGAAGCGGTGCAGTTTTTGAATAGTCTCTGCAGTTGCAATCGTGGTGGTAATAGCAGCCGTTTGTGGCACTACAGGGAGCCATTTTGAAATCCCATTTTACCCTAAACGCTGTCACTTTTGATGATTTCTTGGGGCAGCCTTTTCAAAACGAAAAAAAAAAAAAATAGATAAAACCTAATTCGAAGTAGTTTGCCATGATCCTCACCTATATACCCTTCTACGGGTTCTGAACTTGTCTTATCTGACCAGTATACTGAATCACCTCTGTTTTTTTCTCCTTGCAATGGCCATGTCATCGCTAGGACTGGTTTGAATAAGTCCCGTCTTCCTTCCTCAACCTACTCTTGTGCACTGGTGAAGCCCACAGATGAAAACATAGACCACATGCCGAAGGAAAGTTTGAAACA
>Ga0099823_1003902_pt1 | contig 14373 bp, 6 predicted proteins | sample CowpearedBW_FD_76831 | JGI IMG/M metagenome (GOLD analysis project Ga0099823, IMG submission 76831) | Root nodule microbial communities of legume samples collected from California, USA - Cow pea red BW | ecosystem: Host-associated > Plants > Roots > Nodule | place: USA: California | collected...
AACCGAGCCGGATCTGGTGTATCATAAGGAATTTGATTTTTCTATGGATTCCTCCGGATTGGATCAAAAACATTTCTTGAATGAGTTATTGAACTCCAGGGATGAATCGAAAAAGCACTCTTTGAAATTTGGAATAAGGCTGAGATGAGATGATGCTTCCTGCTCTTTCAGTCATCATGACCATGTTACAGGTCATTCCCAATACAAAACCATGATAGCACAGCAGGCATGGGTCTGATAACAGAGAGACCATACGTTACCTCTTTCTTTCCCTTTTTCTTTCATTTCATTTTTTTTCTTAAATAATAAAAAGTAAAAAAGGAAAATAAAGAAAATAAAATAAAAATAAATGAAATAAGATTAAAACGAAAAAATAAATAAAAAAATAAAAAAATAAAAAAATAAAAAATAAAACAAAATAAAACAAAATAAAAATAAATAAAAAATAAAAATAAAAATAAAAATACAATAATAATAGAATAATAAGAAAAATAAAATAAAAAAAAAGATGAAAAGAAAAAACAAAATACATTATAACCCGAACAAAATTAGGTGTTGACAATCATAACAATGTTTGAATTATTCATTCTTTCCTTTATTAAATTTTTTCAATTTGGATTTCTTCGCTCTTTAATTCATATTACCATTATGGCTTTGAATGTAGTCTTCAAGATATTCTTCATGCTAATTTGAAATCTTCTGCATATTTCCTTGCTCATGATTGATTTAAATTATACAAGATATTCGTCAATATTCACAATCTTAAACTAGCATAGATAGTCTTCACATATTCTTCTTCTTAAATTAAATCTTCAATCAATTAGATATCTTTTAATTCTTGATAATAAATCTTAATATGATATTCATTGATTTAATCTTCCTTTTCAATATTTGGATTATCTTTGATCAAATGATATATCAAGCTCAATTATTTGTCTTGTTTGATGGGTCGTCTAGTACCCTTTATAGACTTAGTTTACTCAACTTTGATTTTCTTGTGTTGTCTAGTCAACTCACATTTAACTCATCTGCTTAGTATACTCGTCTAACTCATTTGATTTAACTTTCATCTTGTATAGACATACTTTGACTTTTACTCATTGATAATCTTAGTCGGATCTTATCTTGACTCATCCAATCACTTGGTTTTACTTTCAATTCATTTGGTAAATGTAGTCATCTGAAAGTAGAACTTGTCTATTGACTTCACTCTACTGATTACTTCATTGACCTGATTCATCTTGTTCTTTTTACTTTAGTCGTCCGATCAACACAAGTTACCTTATCAATTTTGAATCGTCTAGTGAAGTTCTTTATTTTATCGTCGGGTCAATTACTTTTTCTTGATTTATATACTCTTCACCTACAAACTTGTTTCATCTAATATTTGTTAATATACTTTCTATAAATCTTACTTCAATTCATGAGCAAACATAAAATATATTCAAATAGATTCCAGATAAACTCACAATGTTTAATCACAATGTATAGTTAATGTGTTTTAGATGTCAGATAACCAATATGTAACAGCCTGATAAACTTTGTTACATAACCCCTGTTAACACACCTAGCATGTCATTTAATAAGGCATGAATAGTACAATTATCAACTGGTGTCATGACTTCTCAAACGAGTCTAATGGAGTGAAGCTAGATGTACCATAAATAAGTTATACTTTACGCAAAACAAAGAATTAAGCATATATTGGAAACATTTAATTCCTCCATTTGAGCATCTTCGTTCACCTTTGTTTGTGTCATTGCTCTACCATTTAAGGTCATCGTTGCTCCTTCATTCGAAGTCGACGTGGGTCATCACTTTTGTCCATTTGAAGCTGCAATTTTCATTGCGTAACTCCTTCCTCCGCACCACCACACAATCATTCAGTCACATCGTCTCAAAGACCCAATCATGGGACCAAAGAATCTAGGGTCTTAGTCATTTGTGCAATGGGGCTATCGCAAAAACCTTCCACCTCGTTGTCGCTGCTTTGTCATCCATCTCATTTATTGTTGTTGTAGTTTTCGCCCTCCCTTGGGTTGTTTAGGGCTCCACTAAGGGTTGCTCTACTTGCATTGTTGGTCTCTAAGTGGTTTTGCAAACACCCTCTATCTGTCAACTAACTACCACTACTTGCTCCTCCATCCCATCTATTGTTGTCACCCTCCCCTAGGTTGTTAGGGGCTCCATTAAGGGTTTCTTTACTTGCATTGGTGGTCTCCAAGTTGTAACCACATTACTGAAAGCTTTTTTTCTCCTCATAATAGTTAGTTTTTTAAATTTTATTTAATTTGAATATATTGGATTATTTAGAATTAAATTTAACTTTCATTTGAATACTAATTAAGATTATATTTGTTGTTGTGCATTGATTATTATATGTTGAACGTGATGTGACCCCAACAAGCCCAAGCTCAAGTGCATCAACAAGCCAAAGCCCACATCAAGGCCCAATCACTAGAAGCATGATGAGAAAGATTCACATGGGCCTCTCACAAGATGATCAAGTCAATCATGGGATTTTTACATTATTCACATGGACTAAAGAAATCTCTAAAATATGAGATGATGCATGAAGGAAGTAGTCTAGATTTAAATTGGGCCATTGTTTCGGCCTTGTTTGCCAGAATAATAAGTCAAACAATGTGTTGTTGAATTGATAAAATTGGGCTTGGCTAAGCCCAATAGGAGATTTGGTCATGAGCTACCAAAGGTCCAAGGTGGACTAACTGGAAGTCAACATTCCTTCCTACACCTCATGGATCCAATGCATCCACGGGCTAGGAATGCTTCCTTCTTTTCCAAGGCCTCATCCAATGGCCATGAGCCTTGCTCCTTCTCCAAGCCATCTTCCACGGCTAAGATTGAATGCCTTTCTCATCCAAGGGCTAAGAGTGCTTATGTGTATTTGCTTTCATATAAAAGCCTAAATTTTAGGCTATTGTAATCACTCCTGAAATTTCTAATAGAATGTTTGTGTTGAGATCACTCCACTCTTCTATTATTTTGATAGCATACATGGCTAACCTTCTCCTTCATTTTCTCTAGCCATCTTCCATACCATAGCTCCACTTTTACTCTTCATCTTCACCAAAAACCTCCATTGTCGAGAGCTCTTCTTGCTCTTATCTTCATTTCTGCTGCATTTCATCTACTTCTTAGTGTCTTCCATGGATCTCCTTCCTCTCCTACACCAAGGACGTCCATCAGAACGTGTTGGTTAAGTATGAGGGTGTTTGACCCTTGGTAATGTTTTTAGAAGTTATTATTTCACGTGTCAATGTTATAATTGTATTGTGTCTTAATTTCATGCTAAACTTCAACTATCCATTTGGACTATTTAAAAAGATCGAATGCATGCATAAATGAAGAAGAAAATTACAAAAAAAAAAATTCAAAGTAGGAGTCACTATAGTGGAGACTCTATTAGTGGGGATACAACCTTTGAAAGGGAAGAAAGATTAAGACTAGGGAATTCTTATCAGTAGCCTTCTACAATTAGAAGGCAAAGAAAGGAACATACCCCTAGAAAATCTAAGGTTGACCTACCCTACTTTTATGGAAAAGATAATGTAGAGGCATATTTGGACTAGGAAATGAAGGTGGAGCAACTTTTTGCATGGCCCTAAGTTAGTGAAGAAAGGAAAGTGCCTCTAGCAACCCTTAGCTTTCAAGGGTATGCTACGTATTAGTGGACCTCTTTAGTCCAAGAGAGGCTCCGCGACAATGGTCCTCCAGTCCAGTATTGTAATGACCTCAAGAGTGCCCTTACAATGAGGCATATTCCCCCTACTACAATAGGGAGCTCATGGACAAACTCCAAAGGCTCTAACAAAAATCAATGTTTGCAGAAGAGTATAGTAAAAAAATGGAGTTGTACATGATGAGGGCAGGGATTGTAGAGCGGGATGACATTACTCTACCTAGGTTCTTAAGTGGTTTAAACCTTGAAATAAAAGACAGAGTTGAGCTTCTACCTTATAGAGATTTGAATTATTTAGTTCAAATGTGTATAACGATAAAACAATAGTGCTTGAGAAAATCTTCTCCTAAAAGAGATCAAGCTCACTCCAATTATTATTGTAAGAAGGATTTTAAAAGAGAAAAGGAATCACCACTTAAAAATCCAACCATAGATAAGGAAAAAGAAAAGGGCAAGCGTGAATCATCCACACACACACACTAGTAATATTAAGTGTTTTAAGTGTTTAAGAAGAGGCCATATAGCTACTCAATATTCCACCAACAGAGCCACAATCTTAAGGGGCATTGATTACTATAGTAGACAAGAAGAGTCTTCATCTAGTGAGAGTGAGAGCAAAAATTTGCAAGAGTCTCATGGATAAGATGCATAACCTTATGGAGGAGATCTTCTCATGGTAAGAAGACTTCTCAACAATCAACCTAGTGCGCTCATCACATAATGAGAGAACATCTTTCATATCATACAATATCTAAAAGTTTAGATAATAGATGTTCTCTCATAAGTCAAAATAAAGTCAGCTTTAAGGGTTGCATTAATAAGTTTGTACTTAGTTCTCTATCACCCTCACAAGTGGTAAAGGATCAAGAACAAACCCATTTAAAAAGAGAAAGTAGAATGACAAAAGCATGAAGAAAAGCGAGGATTGACTTGTCTGAGACAAAAACCACTATACAAATAATTTTTCTAGCGTCAATAAACATTGTGTTGAAAGTCCTTTCAAGATCATATTGAAACAACATAAAGAAAACATTGCAACCAATAAAAATGCTTCGACCTACAAATATTTGTATCATTCAATTGATATGAGGTGTATGGACATTAGGAGCCACATATTGTTTTCTCTTCTAAGTTTATTTGTAAAAATAATACTTTGTTGTTTAGTATTTATTATAAGATGATCTCTGATCTTGGAGGAAGAAGTAAACAACATGAACTATAATAAAGGGTGTATGTCATTAAGAATCATGTAGATTTTGAAGACAAATAATTCTAAAGAGAAAGGGGATGATGACATACGCCCATTCATGCCATCTATTAAATAAGAGTTATACAATAGTTAGAGCTTAGATCAAGAGCTTAGAGGAGGTTTGGGGTTCATTGGGCCTTCAACAAACTTTTTGGGCCCAATATCATCTTTGAATAGGTTCAACTCTATTAGATAATAAAATGTATAAGGTATATTTCTTTGGGCCTTGTACTTGGATCAAGTAGATTAGATTTATTTTAGGCCTAGTATATTAGGATTTCATTTGGGTCATTTATTTCGGCCTTGCTTTGTAGGATTTGGTCTTCGGTTGAGTATGGATCATGAGAGATCACCTAAGGTTTCAACTGGGCTTTAATTGGCCTAATCAAAATCCTCACATTTACCTCATTTTGCACATGTTTCAAATGCATGGAAAGTGTGATATCCACATGGCACTTGATCCATACTTTGTGCCACTTTTCTAGGAGCACATGAGGGAATTCACTTGAATTCTCCTTCACTTTTTCATCATGAATTTGGAGACCTCCACTCCTATAAATTGAGGTCTCCACCCCATTGTAATTTACTTTTGAATGCTTAATGAACCTTTGTTGAGATTACTCTAAACACTTTTCTTTAAGAGTCACATAGCTACATCTTCTCTTGGAGCTTCCTTTAGCCCATTTCCTCTAGAATTAGCCTAATCTTTCTAGTGAGCCTTCACCATACAACATCTCAATCACCAAAGACTGAACCATTCTTTGCTGCTTTCGCCAATCTCTGCCCAACTGAGACTCCATTTTCCTTCCACATATGGATCTTGGAGCCATCAAGTATGATATTTCTTTAGTGTTTTCAGAATTTTTCTAGTCTAATTTTGAGTTTGATTTTGTTGTTTTTATAATTATGGGAATGTCAACATATTTATTAGTTAGGTTGAGTTTGTCTTTTTTAATTATAGGTTAGGAATTGCTTTATTTTGTTGTTTTAGATTTGATAGATAACTCTAGTATGCTTTAGTAGTTTCTATTTATCTAACCAAATCTCTGATGCAATTTTTAATTTATTTTTTTGTTTTGAATTTTTCAATTTTGTTGTTTTGAATAATTTGTAGAGGTTTTAAGATTCTTTTGTTGTTTTTAACTATTTTCAAGTAAACACGTTGTTTTATGTTCTAGATAAAAGCAGTGTGCTTTGTTAACCAGATTTACTTGCTTTTGATGTTTTAAGTGTGTTAAAACTTTTCTTTTGCATTTTTAAGTTGTCTTAAAGAGTCTTTACTATTTTCATAGTTGTTTAGCTTTTATAGTTGTTGTTTAATTTGGTTTTCTATCTTTTTAACTTAATGTCAAATTTTTAAAGATTTTCACAATTTCATTGGAGTATTGTTTCATTGTTGTTGTTGTTGTTTTCTAATATGCATATAACTAAATAGCCCATTTTCAGTTTGATAGAGTCTTAGTTGTGATAATTCAATCATTCATAGATAGTTTGAATAATTAGTCATGAAAAGCTTAGTCTAGATTAGTTTTTACATCTTACCTGATTTCTAGTTTAACTAGAACTTGTAATGACTCTAACTTGCATAAATGGTTTTAGTCATAATTCTTGTTGGGATATTTGGCAATTCTTGTTCTTTAGCTACTTGGCCATATATAGCCTACTTTGACCACTAAACCTAGTTTTGAGTTTTTTTGACCTCTTTTTGTTGATTAATAACCTTAATAGCTATAAAACCATGTTGCACCTTGCTAATGAATTGTGAAAATGTTTTGGAACTGTCTTAGGATGTTTTTGGTGAAATTCAAGTGTACAAATTGTGCCTCAACAGTGAAAAATTTAGAAAAAAATGCTAAAAAGAGAAAAAAGAAAGTGGCTTGAGAAAGAAAAGAAAAGAAATAAAGAATGTGGTTTGCACTGAGAAAGAAAAATACTAAACAGAAAAAAAAAAGAATGAGAAGGAAATTGTGAAAGAGAGTGAAAATGTGAAATGAGATTACTCATGATCCTATGCTTGAATTTCTCATATTTCTCCCCATTTATTTTTCACTTATCTTTAGTACCTCAGCCTTGTAATTATTTTATGTTCCCTAGCCTTTTACCTTTGCCACATTACAAGCCTAAAATAAAGTCCTAATCGATCTTGAGTAGTGATTAAGCACGAGTAGTGGACGTTATAGGCTTTCCAAGCCTATACCGAAACTAGAAACATGATTTGATGTGTTGAGTGATACCCTAACCATATACACAAGAGAGAATGATAGTGAAACATTATCTTGCGAGGATTTGAAAAGTTGATCTAAGCAAAGTTTTTATTGAATGTTGTTTAACTTGAGATGTTTGACTTGTCTTTTACAGTTAGGCGTCTTAAAGTTATTTTTGGTGCTTGGTTTATGCAGAGCAGGATCAATTGAGCGGTACAACGGTGCTTCGATGTTGTTGAGTTATTTGTGGTTGTTGTTTTCTTCGTCCTTTGTCCAAGTGTGAAAACCTCGAAGTGTGGGGGTGTGTTAAATGTCAAATTAGGCACATTTTGAGTATTTTAGGGCACTTATGTTGGGACTTTTCTTGTTCTTATTTTTTTTTTCTTTTTAGTTCATTTTCATTCTTTCTTCTAAAAATCTTTAGTTTTAGTAAAACATGTTAAAAAGGGTGTTTTTAGAGTGAATTTTAGTTTAGTGTTATTTAAGTTCTTAGGACTAGTTTAGTATAGTATTATTTTGACTCTATCTTTGAAATAACCTTATTGAATTAACTAACTTGAGCTTTAATTGTGTTTTCCAGTAGGTTTAAGATGAGAAATAAAGACATGATGAAGCCTAGAAAGTTGGCCAAGTAAAGAATAAAAGTTGTCAAAACAAAGTTCAAGTGACAACATCATCAATGTTAGGTGGAAGCAAACATAGCCAAAGCATCAAGACAATTGGATTCAAGGAATTAACATAAAAAACTTAGAGAAGTTAAAGAGGTTAAAGAGGAGTTGAGTTAGTCATTTTTTCTTTTCAACATATTTTGATCAATTCTCAGTTTTAGAAGTTCATTGTAACATCCCGACCGGATATTACGGATTTAAATAATAAAATAAAGAAAACAATAAATACGCGCCATTTATTATAACATCATTTCCCAAATAAAGCGGGAAATTTAAAACTTTATTAGATCAATAGATAATCCAAAATCCATAATCATAAATAATATTATAATTATCCAAAAGTCAAGTAATAAAAGTAATTACAATTTATTTGAAATCATAAAAATATAAAAACTTTGAGAAAAGCCTGTATCCTAGTCTAGCCCCGCTCCAGCTCTAAGTCTCACCAGATCCACCTGCAACGTCATCTGCTCTCGTGTATCGCGTACACGATCATCACCAAACACAAGCAGATAGGGTGAGCTAACAGAATAAAATATATACAATACATTTATATAGATAACACAATCACAACAAGGAATCCCATCCTTTGATTTCATATCACATGGCCATAACCATGTTAACTGTGTTCTATGTCTTCTAGTGAGTACCTCAAGATGTCTTGTTGCCATACCTATCGGCCACAACCAATAGAGCACGTGCAGGAAACCATGCTACGGATCACACACCGTAACACTAGGTGAAGTTCCCAATACGAACCTAGTTTGTAATGTCCCAAGACTACCAAACTCATCAGCTAATTACTGAGGAGGGCAATCTATCTGGACCCATCTGTACTGGCCACAACCAACACACTCACACCGGTAACAGTCGCCAACCCGAGCCACAACTCAAGAGTTCCTCGTTTTCATCCGCCATCTCAAGCCACAACTCAAGAGATGTTATTCTGAGCCACAACTCAAGGAATACCAACAAGTCGACCTTTAAGGTATCCTAGAAGCCTTGTAGATCATGCAAACAATGCCAACAAACCCAAGTCCTACTGCAGCAAAATCGCCTGGCGCTACTCAAAAGGCGCCAGGCGCTGCTCGCTTCCAAACTGCCTGGCGGGGGACGCATACTGCCAGGCGCCACACGCCTAAGGACTCACTGACCTGCAAATTCCGCTTGGCAGAACCATCCCCACCGCCAGGCGCTACTTTGACCCAGAGCCCACTGTTTGTCTGTTGTCGCGTGGTGGTTCAATCACCACCCCCAGGCGCCACACCAGTACTTGCGCAGTACTAGTTTTTTGTCAGGTTCACGCACACTTTGCACAAATTTAGATCCTCAATCCAAGCACCAAAACTTACGATGTTTTTCACCAATTTAGTTGAATCACTTTTCCAATGACTAACTTATTATCAAGTTTCCTACTTCCATTTAAATTCAACCATCCAAGTCTACAAAATTCGCTTTCTTAAAGTTAACCTTATTCATCCCTGCCATACCACAATGCAATCATATTGCTTATTCCTTAACCTTGGTTCTAGTCATTTCAGCCATTCCCAACTCATTCCAAGTATACTCCTCCTAGATAGATCACAACTCACTCTCATTCCAAATATTAGCTTTGGGTTTAATTTCCATTCCCTACGAGCTAGATGTTTACCATCACTTCACTCATAAATCTAACCCAATCACAAAATAGGTTAAGTTTTTGGACCCCCTTTGCACAACTTGTCCAAATTCATAATTCATACTATGTCACAATTTATATACGAAAGTCTTAGAATAGCTAATACCATCACATTCTAAGTTAAGTCGCCCACTTTAATTTATGTCTTAGGACTCTATCATCAATTACCCCAAGACATCACCAAATCCATTCTTCCAGTTCCAAGTAAGACTACAATCGAAGCCAACTTAGTGTCTGCCATCCCAGCCACGCAGTATCACTCCTCCTGCGCTGGCGCCTAGCGACAAGCCCCATGCCACCAGGCGGTACATATATTTCTGGGCAATTTTCCAGAATTTCAATACCTGCACCTCTGACAATTCCCACCTACTTTCCTCTGCTTATCTTAGCAATTCCGCACATGAACATGGTAATAGCATCACAATTATTACATTATAAAAAATCTCCAACAACAATTTTCAGTGTAACTACGCCTATTACCCCCAATTCGTCAAAATCCCTAATTCTTTCAACCCTCATAGTCAAATATAGCTATCTTTCACTTAACTCTCATGCGCCACCATGCAATTTCACTATTTATGATCCCCTTTCCATTAATTGATAATTGTAACTTCATTTCCACTTATCACAAAGACCCAGAACCCAAAAAAATGCCAAAATCATGCCAACATGGCTCGCTTCGCCTGCCATGTCAATTACCACCGCCATGTCGTTCATAGAAAACCAGAAAACTGGGTGGCATGGTCTGCGTCGCCTGGAAGCCAGGGATATGCCGCCAGGTGGTTTCTGGAAAATTTCTAGAAACCCAGAATTTGTCAGAGGAAAGCATGTAAATTTACATTATACATCATGTTATTAACAAAACGCTTAAAGTTTCGGGTTCAGCTCCCCTAACCTGGAAATCCTTGCTTAACTTGATTAATCTTTGATCCTTCCTTGTCCCCAATGGTTTGCCTTAGTTCTCCCTCTGAATTAGCTTTTATGCTCTCCCTCATTTTAATCATTCATTCTACAAAATTAGGCATATAGAAACTTGTTATTTGCATCGCATAAATCATAGTGTAGTTCATTCAAACATTTTATCATACACTAGGTGAAAACTGGGTTTTCATTTAGTCATTCTATCATACACTTTTATTTTTGCATTTAGGTGTTGTTTTAAGTAGAGTTAAGCCTTGGAACACATTCCATTCATGTTTCTTTACAATTTTACATATTCATTAATCATATTACAACATTTCCTCATCATTTGCTTAGAAGTTTGATCAATATTTTTCTCTAAAATTTGCCATTCGAACTAGTACAATAGTGTATTTTTGTTTTCAATAGTTTTTCTATAATTTCTTAGCATCATTACATTGTTTTAAAGTAGGTTTTTCAATCTTTTTATCCAACACACAACCTTTGAAGTCTTTGATATTTGAAAGCACTTGAAAAATTGTGTTATAGCCTAAAAAAAGTAGCATAATCTCTATATGATTGCAAAGTTATCTAAAATATTTAGAGTGAATCTCTATCTATAGATTTTTGAAACCACTAATTTGAAACATTTTATTGATGCTTTTAATCAATTAAATCAAGCTCTTAATCAACTATTCTAATTATATTTTTAAAATCTTTGCAACATCTGATTGAGGTCATACGTGAACAAATAAACACATTGAATATAGTACTCAAGAGTTATCTCAAGGTCATCTCCTAGTGACCAATGTTCTCAATAAAGATTCCAATTACAACACAAAGGGTGAAAGGGCGGTTGGCGGATTAGTGAACTCATAACAAAATTAAAACGCTAACTCATATTTTATAAAATAGTGGTGAAAATAGTATTGACTCCTTGATTCAAATGAAAATCCATCAATCACCAATCATGGAATTAATTAGCTTTAATTGCCTCTCATGATACTCGTAATTAAGCAACTAAACATTCTCGAATTTGTGACAATGTCATTAAGAATGAACACAACCCAAAACACAAATACCCACTTTGCGAATTAAGAATAAACATAATGGTTCATTCATTACACAAAATAGAACAACAACCTCAAGGTTTCATTTCATTCTCTTCAAGAATCAATACATACAATTAGTTCTCCATGGATTTCAAATTACAGCAAAAAGAAAAATGAAAATGCATCATTCAAATGAAGAGAAGATGAGAGAAAACCTCCATTGACTCTCAGAATAAATAAAAATCTTTATACAAGTCCAATAAATTGTTATATATATATATATACACATATATGTATATATATATACATATATATATATATATATATATATATATATATATATAGCAATGTATTGCAAAAGCAGTTGCACCAAGAGCGTGATTTTCTCCCCTCGTTTCGGATGCAAATATGGTGCACTGTTGCAACCATATATTTTAAACATTGGGATTGTTATGGATGTTTTTCTCTCACATGCCATGGATTTTGGCCAATTTATGCCCTCATCCACCATTTATAAATAGAGCATTATACCCCTCCCTCAAACATACACTTCCATACTCTCATTCATTCTCTCTAGTTCTCTCCTCCTTTCTCTTTTATATTTCTTCTCTCATTCTGGGTTTATTTATTTACTCTTTTTTTAAGAGTTATTTTGCTAGTTTTGAGATCCTTGGAAATTCTGAGAAGTTCCTGTTGTATCCTAGGGGACTTATGCAATACACCGCAGATAAGTCCTTAAGGGCAGTGAATCTACACCCCTCGGGAAGTCTTTTTGGTTCATGATTTTTTCAACTACTACAACATAAACATGGTATTGGGATAATCCCTTTATATGCATCCCTAAATTAAACATATTAACCATTATACAAACATGTTGTTACCTCCTTAGTAAAAACCATATTCATATCTTATCATTAATCTTAAATCGCATTTCTTTACATTTCATAACTCATCATTCACAATTATGTTTTCTATACAACATAATTCATGTAACATAATCAAACAATTCAATTAAACTTATAATTCAATATTTTCTATACCAAATGTGTGTGTATGTGTATGAAAACCATATTCCTTTAATTAAAGAAACACCCTTTTAAAATCTATATTTTTTTAGGATTTCAACGAGAGTGACAAAACCCTCACTTGAGCTAAAACTGACTAATAGTAATCATCTTTACACTTGGAGTCTTTTTTTTTTTTGGCAAAAATCACCTATAATTAAGTCCTTCCTATCGGATGCATTTTCACATGAGTGAGCAAAGTGTTGTTAGAGTGAAAAATGGAGAAACTAGAGACCAATATAATGTGTAAGACTTATTGCCAAAGTGATTCAATCAAAACTAATATGTTATAAGCCTTAACAAAAATAAAACCCAATAGTTTCCAACTCAATAAGGATCAAATTGCTTCAAGCTTACAACATTCTACATCCAAATCTACACATACATATCATGCAACAAACTTAAATTCAAAAATATGAAAATCATAAGGTTTTTCATTTCTAAGTTTCGATTTCCATTCTAAAACTTCTAACCATTTTGATCAAGCAAAACATGTCAAAATAGATTTAAGTATAAAAATACAATAAATAACAAATTCAAATCAACCTAAAATGTTCAAACAAAAATTAAAATACACTTAATGAAATACTAAATCAGAACCAAATCTCGATATAGTACAGGTAAAATTTTAAATCACTTTATTAAATTTCCAAACACTTCCACATTTTCAAAGCTTTCCCATCCAATAATTTCACATCAATATACAATCCTTGCATAAAAATATTATTATGACCAAATTACATCCACATCATATAGTTATTGTACTCTATAGTACTATAAAATTTTTAACTAATTTGTCTAACCTAAAAATCTAACTATTCCAAGTAAAGTTTAAGTCCTAGTTGGAAATTAGAAATTTCTTATAAAAAATCTTAGTTATTATGGTATTAGGCCTAATTCCAATTGGGTCATTAGGTCTTAACTCGAAATACCAATTAAAGTCCAAGCTTCGAAGATGAGCTTTTAAGTGTAATGTTAAATATTTTTTTAGCCTTAAGCTTCATAAAATCTAAGGCTAGGGTGTTATGTAGTAATAGGCCCAAGGTCGATTAGGTCATAGGTCGATCATTTATTAAGCCCAAGGTCGATCTAGTCTTTAACCTAATGTTAGTGGGATCGTTATGACGAAAGTATGAGGTAGTAAATGAGGAGTTTTAAGCTAATAACTCAGGTAATTGTTCAAAGACTTGGCAAGAGACGTGAATTAAATGGGGGAAATTGATGAGCATTGAAGGAGAGGCGAATCCAAGGTATTAGAAAGATGGGAATAAAGGAGAACCTTGGGGAAGGAGAAGGACAATAACACTTTGAATGCTCTGGCTAATCGAACTCTAGTCTTTTTTTACTAGAACATTTTGGCACTTCCCGTGGGGGTCGATGAAACACTTCCCAACGTCCAATTTTGTATTTTCCTAATGCATAATATCATGAACATTTGGATGGTAGTGTGGAGCATTCATGCTCTATGTTGTCACATGCCACCAACTCACGTTATTTGGCTCATTGTAATGGCTTTCGTAGCATCATGTCCCATAGACACACCTCGTCGAGACCATGCAAGATTTTATGGAGGAGAAGTGTGGCCTCACACTCTGCCTCACTTCAATCCTTTACATGCGTCAATACTCCTTCCAACTTTTCCACGTGGCATCCATGTAAGGAATTGATGGTCGTCCTTGGAGTAGGAGAGGGAGGAAATCCATGGAGAATGTTGAGGAGAAGATGAAGTGCGGCGGAATTTGGAGAATTAGAGAAAGGTTGCTCTCGGAAATGGAGAATTTGGTGAAGATGAAGAGTAGAAGTGGAGCTATGGTATGGAAGGTGGCTAGAGGAGATGAAGGAGAAGGTTAGCCAT
>Ga0099823_1003908_pt1 | contig 14368 bp, 9 predicted proteins | sample CowpearedBW_FD_76831 | JGI IMG/M metagenome (GOLD analysis project Ga0099823, IMG submission 76831) | Root nodule microbial communities of legume samples collected from California, USA - Cow pea red BW | ecosystem: Host-associated > Plants > Roots > Nodule | place: USA: California | collected...
GCTTGTTTGTAAAGATAAAAGCAATGAGTTCTTTCAAAGAGAAACTAAGATACTGACAGACAAAAGATAAGGAGATACAGAGGAACTCACAGAGTGGTCCTTCTACCGAGCCCTGATGACTGGGTTGATAGCAACTTTTACTTCCTTTATGTCACGGAGCTAACCTTCATCAGTATAAAATCAAACTAATTGTTGATATAATGGTGTGATGTATTGTTACATGGAAGTCTATGTGCTTCATTGTGGAATGTTGTCTTTGTTTTAATCAAAACACCTCACCTTCAACATCTGTTGGTGCTTCATTCTCCTCTGGAAAATCAAATGTCCCAAACTCAAACTTTTGGTAACAGATTATAAGATTTTTCAGCACTCTGACCAAACACCAACCAGTCAGTTGATTTCTTCTTAAGTGAAAGCTTAGTTAAAAATTTCATTTCTTTCAAAAGTCCAACTAAGAGCCTGTGACTGTTCCTTCTACCGCGCCACTTCCCTTGTCCCTATAATTCAAGCTAGTCCATGGGAACAACCAACCACCAACCCTGAAATTCACCCCCACCAGGAAGTGTTCCTACAAGAAAAACACCAATGCTCAAACCAGTTCACTACAACAAGATCTACTAGCCATAGCACAAACTAGAAACAAAAAACACCACTAACCCAAAACCACTGTTAAATCTAAAAGCTAAGTTTCACAATCATATCAATTCAACCAAGTAATCAGAGAAAGGATAAATAAGTTAAATTCGAATAATCAAAGGACAGACAACAAACAGGTCTAGTTTTTTAAAGCAAAAAATATCATATCAATCAATCTGAGGGGAGATAGTTAGACATGTGACAGGGTGTCATGGAAACAATTGGATACTATTGAAAGAATTGCTTGTAATCAGTACACGCACAAGTGTGTCTCTGTTTATAATGAAAAATACATACGATAATAAGAAACACAATCAATAATTAATGAGAAATATCTGCTAACATATTTTCCTATTTGATGTAAAAAGCAAATCATATCTTTAACATATACCTCTTAACCAGCGGAGGAACCAGCCAACTATCTCTCTTTCTACTGATACTTCATAAAAAGTGAATGTTTATGCTTCAGCTACAGAAAACTTCGATATGTTTGATGAGATAACTCAAAATAGTCTTTCCCCATTCTGCACTTGTGCAAACTCAAAAATGCTGGACTCCCAATTTCCCATGAGAGTAGAAAATGGACCAAAATTAAGAGACATCAGAATGCCAAAAGACAAATCAAATGAGATCAATACTCGATACAATATGTTGGCTTCAAGAAGAAGAAGCTCCAAATTCTACCATGTAATCCTTAGAAAGTCTTGCTCCCCGTGGTATTTTTTTTACAAAATAGTTTATCAGTATTGACCAAGTGATTTCATTGGGAATGAACCCATTATCTACACCTCTATATAAAAGCAGACACGCCTCATTAAACATATCCTCATGACAGTGTCTACTGATAAGTGTGTTATATGTAATATCATCAGGACAAATTCCTTCACCTTGTAACCTATTAAAAATGTTTAGTGCCTCTTGAACATGACCCATCTTACAAAGACCATTGATCAGGCAGTTATAACTGACTATATTTGGCGTCAAACCACGATGAATCATATCCCGAAGAAATTTAAGAGCATCATTTACTTTTCCAGTTTTACACAAGGCACTGATCAAAATATTGCAAGTTATAATGGTTGGAAAAATTCCTTTCCCAAGCATTTCTTCAAACAATCCCAATCCTTTTTCAACTGACCCAGTTTTACAGAGAACTTTAATAAGGCCATTATACGTAATACTGTCTAGAGGACACCCTCTAAATAGCATTTCATCAACAAGCTTAAATGCTTGTTGAACTGAATCTCTCATAAGAAGAGCACTAATCAACGTATTGTACGTTACTGTGTTAGCAATGACACCCTCCAAGAACATGTCATGATACAAACTCAAGGCCTGTTCCATCTTATCATTCATGCACAGTCCATGTATTAAAGAATTAAATGTATAAATGTCAGGTTTACATCCTTTGGTTGACATTTCGCAAAACAGTTGCAAAGCTTCTTTAATCTTCCCATCCTTTGACAGTGCACAGATCAAGCAATTGTACCCTACTGTAGTCAGACTCAGACCCTTGGCAGACATGCTATTCAAAATTTCAGCCACTTCCTCTAATCTGCCTTGCTTGCAGAAACCATTTATCAATATGGTGTACGTGATCACATTGGGCTCAAAGCCTTTTGCTACCACCTCAGATAAAAATTCAAGGGCCGAAACCAAATACCCTTTCTTGCATAGTCCATCTATCATTATGTTAAACGTGTAAGCATCAGGTTCATAACCCGCAGTTACCATGCTATTGTACAGAACATCCTTGGCTTCTTCAAACCTTCCACTAGAAACATATCCATTGATTAATGTATTATAGAGCACAGTGTTGGGACTGGGAATTTTGTTCAGTAAGGTCCTTGCTTCATCAACTTGCCCCATTCTGCACAACCCATGCATTAAATATCCATAAGTGAGAGCATCGGCGCCGAAACCTCGAAGAAGCATTCGATCAAGCAACTTTGCTGCCTCGTGAATCCGACCAGCCCTGCAAAGGCCACGGATGACATCATTGAAGGTCTGAACATCAGGCTCACAGCACATCAGAAACATGTCCTCCAAAAGCCGCATCGCTTCACTCACTCTATTGTTTTCACAAAGAGCATGAATCAGGGTCTGATAAATGACCGAATTTGGAACACACCCGTGCTTCGCCATGTCCCTGAGAAGCGAGCAAGCCGAATCAACTTCATTAACCACACACAAGGCTTTCATGACCAAACCAAAGGTATGCACGGTGGGAGAAACACCTCTACTCAACATGTCATAAAAAACATTAGGTGCCACCCTAGGACAATTCCCATCAACAAGAATCTGCAACACAACATTATAGGACTTAAAAGTGGGGTCACAGGAATAAACACCCCACATGTCCAACAAAAGCCTAGTTGCCTGGCCAGGCAACCCTGCCTTCCCATAATGCTTCATGATCAAAATAAAGAGTGATTCCTTAAACACAACTCCTTCATCTTTCATTTGCTTCAACAAGTTTTCAACAATTTTGAAGTCCCCAACAGCCCCAAGCTTATCAATTAAGAGATAGTAGGCATCAAAGGTGTGGCAATACCCCTTTTGGGCACCAGCCCTTTGAAACAGCTCCATTGAAGTGGGAATGTCAAGAGGAAGCACCAGCAATTTACAAAGCTGAAAAGGGCTAATTGGGGCGAGTGACCTTCTAAGCTGTTTGAGGTCAAAGGGTTTGAGCAATCTCTCCCATTCTGTCTCAGCATCACTACTCTCACATTCATTATCATTCAAATTGCTGCCCGGGGCAGTTGTGCAAAGTGGGAAAAAAGGGATTTTGAAGCGAATTAGCGTGACCCTACTCACATTGGTTGGGGATTTGAATGTTTTCAACATGAAGGTGAGAGATTGAAGGGAAGAAACTAACCCCAATGGAGCCACCGCGACGTATAACGATTCTGATGATGCAGCGTTTGTTACGAATCACGGTGAGAGAGATACCGAGAGACAGGGTTTAGTTCCACGTTTAGAAGCAGAAAACGTAACCCTCGCGAATTCAAAAGTTTTTTTCTTTTTTTTATCAATTTGTTTTGAAATTTACAATCGATTACATATATTATATTACTCATTTTTTTTAAAATTATTCATATGAACACAAAAACTAAAATTAAATTTAGGCATAAATTATAAAAAGTAAACAAAAAATAATTGATTTAGAAAATCAATTACATAGGTAAAGATAAAAAAATATGTTGATTTAAGATAGTTGACAAAGAAAACTATAGTTAAAATAATTTTATAAAAATAATTATAAATAAAGTAATTTTAAAATTAAAATTAGTTATTTTATTAGAATAGAAAGTAAAATTAATTGATTAATGTATAAGATTGAGATCAAACATGTGATTATATTAAAATATGAATAACTTCTAAATATGCATTTACTAGCTAATAATTCCTAAAAGCATTTTTTTATTTTTTAAATAATTCTTAATTTTTTATCAAAATAAAAAATTCACATTATAACATAAAAAACTTCTTATATATTTTATTCTTCCAAATATATACTATTAATTTTTTAACAAGCATGAGAAGCTCAGTTTTCTACTTGACGACTTTCTTGTGACTGAAATCCTCTAAAACCATAACCATATCCTTAAAATCGAGTTATCACCCATTCGCTCAAATAAATAGTATTGTGAATTAAAAATTATATTTTCTGAAAAACGTAATCATAGGAAAAAATTAGAATCCATTTTACTTTAAAAAAGTGAATAGAGGGTATAATACACTTAAACAATATTTAAATATTACTTGTAAAAGGAAAAATAAAAAAATTAAAAAACTCCCACAAACAAACATCTAACCGTAAGTTTTACTTTTCAACTAGAAAACATATTGCAGTTAAAATCAACCTTTTACGATAAGCATTGCAAATTATTAGTTAACTTAACTTCAACTGCAAAACCTACGACGAATTGTATCCGACAACTCCAAAAAAAATCATTTTAAATGTTCTTGATTGCATCAATTAATATTGCTTCAATGAAAATATTTCTTCATCAAAATAATTTATCAGAAAATTTTGAAACTCACTTCACAAAATGTTGTCAGAATGTAAAATGAGTGGAAATGACACTATTTCGATTGCAATAACTAAATTAATACTTGCTATAAGCAACTAACCATTACAGAAACAAGGTCACCTATTATAATTTACAGTCATTTGCTGTTGATCTATATAAAAGACCTTGCAAAATCACTACATCTCAACCATTAATGTGAAGTATAAGAATGCTGGACCAATCCATACATAAGAAACTCTGTAACATAGAATTCTGCCACCATAATTTTTGAACTAACATTTCTTACACGGGAGAATGTGCTAGTAGTGAAAAGACCCCATTGATGCCATGCCATTTCTGGAACTTCTCAACTCCTGTTGACTTGCATAATTATCACAAGAGTTGCCAGAGGTAGAAAGTTTGTGACCTGGGGCAGAAGTAGAAGGACTACCACCTTTGCCCATTTGCTGCACTTCTAGTGGAGATAGGATTTTTATGTACCACACATTGTTCACAAACTCCCTGCAAAATTATCAAATGTAAATGTTTCTGTGCAGAATCAGGAATCAACTAAGTCTAAAAATGAAGTGCTTAAGTATTCAACTTTTAATCAACACATTTCTTCTAACGTCCTGCTATTAGGGATTACATGCAAGTAACGAAACACGAATACAATTGTAGTAGTCTCAGAGCATAAACCATGTCCTCAAAGTTAATGATAATAAAAAATTATTACAAGGAACAAGAAAAAATACAGAAAAAGATTATTCAGATCCACAAAAATTAACTTTGCTAATCGTCAACATGTTGAAGTGTCAAATACACAAGAAACATCGCTAACTATACCTATAGCACCTACGGCATTAGCATCAATGAAGGACGTAGCAATTCATAAGATAATATACTATAACTTGAACATAAGTAACAACTGGCATAAAGCAACTTACTGCCAAGGATCATCACCAAGAAGAAGAACATCATTCTCCCGGTCAACAAATACAAGCTGCCAGCCTGATCTCTGAGTCTTAGGGTCCCCTAGTTGGCCTTCAAGGCCAAACATGCGAGCAAGCTCACTACGCAGCTCGTCATAGCTGCTGAACTTAGAAATGTCCAGTGACCTGCCAAAGGACCCTGACTTGTGAACCTGTAAGTTACACCGCATCCACCATAAATAAATTTAGAGTAATATTAGTCCTTGCCAATTGATAACATCCACATACTAATTGTAGAAAATAGAAGTCTTAAAAAACAAGAGGAAACAAAAATAAAAATAGAGCTGCAATATGAAACATTTCTAACAAAACCACAGACTACTGTTTGCATATATAGGGTCCCAATATCACTGTAGAGTAGATCCAATTCAACATTGATCATAAATACATTATATAAATATATTTAACTTGTAATTTGAACCAATACTTCAACTGATAAACTGTTGCTTAATTTTGGTAAATTATAATAAAAAATGGCTGCATATAAAATATATAAACGAAGGCATACCATCTACAAACAAAAAATACATTAGCTATTACCTTAACAAAGGTTCCAGTTGGTGTGTTTGCTTGGTCTACATTTTCAGAAGACTGCAAGAAGCCTGATTCATCCACACAACTTGAAGTTGTCATGTTTGAACTTAAGGGAAAATCAGTGCCTGTGGTACCACCACAATTTGAAGCAGAAAATGGCAATGATAATGCATCATTCACATTGCCCATATTTCTCAGGTTTGACATGCCATTTTGCAGCATAAGAGAAGAGGGATCAATGTTAATCCCAAATAATAGATTGCTCTGAGGATCAGCAGCACCATGGTATGCAGAATGTTCTCTTCCAGGAAAGGGAGGCAAAGCAGCAAGCTCAGACACATTTGATTGTGATGTTCCCAAGTTTTCCACCTGAGGCAACACGCACTGAGCAGCAGCAGAGGGAAGCTGAGGTTCAACTGTCATTTGCTTGGGTAGGATGGATGAAGATATAACGGAATTGGATCCACTCAAGTTAAGTAACTGGGATGCTCCATCCTGGGAGAACGTTCCAAGTAGACTCTGGATAGGGGAAACATCAGAACCAGATATATGATTCCTGATAGGTTCAAGAAAACTCTGCTGCTGGCAATGCGTAGCAAGAGCTTGCATGGGAGGAGATTGAGACTGGGTACCTGATGCAAAATTAGACAAGGGAGATATGACATTTGGTAACTGCTGCTGAACAGGCAAATTTTTAAGTTGCTGCTGCTGTTGCCGCTGATCACCATATGGATGGTAGCGATGCAACTGCTGTTGCAGAAGTTGTGACTGAGCAGGCACTTGGTTTTCTTGAAAATTCTGTAGAAGGGTGCTTTGAGGCTGAGACTGTGGTAATACTTGCCTCTGTACCTCAGAGGTATGAGCACTGGGAACATTTGCAGTCTGCTGAAACTGCAACAGAGATTGGGAAGATTTTGAAGGATCCATTGTCCTCATTTCCTGGAATGCAGAAGAAGCCATTGCTTGGTATAACTCTGGTTGGAGACCTGGCATAGAAGAGTCCAGTTTAGGTTGCATCCATGGTGTAACACCAAGCCCCTGGAAATTTAAAGATTGCATTCCTTGATCCCCAAGTCCACCTTGGAGCCACATGAACGGAGAACCAATGCCCATGTCTCCATCTTTGAGACCTGACTTACACAAATGGAAGACAGAAATAAATTAAAATGAAGATGCTGTGTACATCACAAGACAATAAGATAAAGCATATAGGCAACAGACCCCTGAGAATTACATGAGACAAATTTTATTAACAGAACCACCACATACCATACAAAGAAGGTAGGCCCGTTGGCCAAGGACGCCTCAACCTTAAGGGGAATGGAGATGGATACATGGGGAATGTAGTCAAAGGTTCAATCTCCCACAAGGAAACTCTTGGTTGCCTCTCCCCTGCGGTGGACTCATCCCAGCCAACCTACACCAGTAAACAAAAGTTAAGAAAACAAATTATACTTCATCCGGTTCATCTGTAAACACAATCTCAGATATTTCTATAATAGTGCTAAATTATATCATGACAACAACATATAGTTGCTATATGAATCAAACAATCATGACAAACCTTCACAGAACGCCAGTGTGAATTTGGCCAGCGGACAGGATCTAAATCACTAATACCAGTTATGGTACCCATGTATCTGGACAATAACATGTTACAGTAAGTATAGGTTCAAATGTTTAAGAAAAAAAAACTTAGAAAAGACTGTTGTTCTGAAGAAAAGCAAATATTGTTGTGGCTAATCATTCAAAGCTTTTGTCTTTTGGAAGGATACATGCATATATTGCCACGGCTAATCACTCAACAAAAATTTTGATCTTTATCATATATAGAAGCACATAATAATGCGTCAACAGTCAGGAACAGGAGTGCAGAGCACAGTGTGGCAAGCATCAAATGACATACAGAAAACTACTATTGCAAGAATAATGTCTACAAATCAACAAATCAGTAACATAAAAAGGCAAGATCCGAAATCAAGGAAAGTTAAAGAGAAAAGTGGGCAGTGTTTAATAGGATCAAAAATCCACAGCACATTTGCAACTGACACAATTGTTGAAGTCAAAGTCCCACATAACGGGGTCCAGCTAATAATTTCACTGTTAAAAATGGGGTGGAATCATGTGCAGTTACCTGCAAGGCTGATTGGGAAACTACAGTATTCTGTGAATAGCAGTATATTTGTTCTTTATTCATTACACAGGAGACTGCACACGATCGTAGATGAACCACAAAAAAAGAACATAAATAAAATCGGGAAAGTAAAATTTTAGGCTAAATTACATCATTGGATTCTTATACTTCCTGAGAGAATTCAGATATCCCCTATAGTTTGAAAAAAATAGTCCCGTAATCCACCACCCTACCATTAGAGGGTTATATGAACCATTTTAAAAATTAAACTTTAATTTCAAACTATCAGAGAAAATTTTGAATTTGTCCATAAAGTACATGGACCCAAGAAGTAATTTAGCCAAATAAACTCTCTCGCTTAAGTAGAAAGACAAAAACATAATGTGAACACTATTTTTCACACCGGAGAGGGGAAAATATAAGACAAGAAATACCTACCGACGAACACTTGATTCTTCCGTCTCAAACAGCATCCTAAATCGCATGCCAACAGAAACTCGTGTATGATATACTGCTTTAACATACTTGGCCAAAGGAATGACAAACTCAGATGGGCTTGCCCTATTAACAAAAGAAAAGCAAGTTCAGTATGATTTTTAGGGTAATAATTCTTATCATTTGAATTAAAGTTACATACCTAGGATTATAGAATATAGTAAAGCGGCTGTTTGTAGCAGCTGCGTGAGCTGCAGCAGCAAGAAGACCAATGTGCATGCTATCACTTGACAGAACTGATGACGGCATGATAGTCTGTGGACGATTCGCTCGCCGTATGCCCAAGAGTAATTGATTTTTTTCATTCCTGATAAAAAGTACAGGAAGAATGGTTACAATAATATCTTAATAATTCCTTGTAATAGATTTTGGTCATGTACCCATGATCTATATAAATGCAACTACTGGTGATATTGTTCTACGAGCAGGCTAACAAGATAAACAAATTTACCAGATTATAAAGCTCCCAAAGACGGACATAATTTTAAAATAATGAGGAAAGAATACAAATAAGCATGATTTCTAGTCTAATCTCTCTAATAATTTCCTTTCAGTTTAGAATACATCTATAACTAAAACTGTATTCAAGATGGAGGGAGAGAAGACAAGACGAACCTCCAATTGGATCAGTCATTGGAAATATTAGAATTATACTTACCAGATGAAAAGGACTGAATCACCCGCAACAAGTCTCTTGGCACTGACAAAGACACTCCAACCAGTAGTAAGAAGATGTCGTTTGGGCTGACCTGAAAGTGAAGATATAAAGTAGTTAGAAGTGAAAACATTTAAGAAACAATTTAAGTAATGTTTATGAGCTAATCTTGCCTTGGTTTCACATACACAATTGTCAATTTTGACAAGGAAAAGGATGTTCAGGAGAAGTGGAAGAGCCAGAGAAGATAAGTTGTATATGATCAAGGACTATACACTCAACATTTATAATGATCCTTAACAAACAAAGCCTTCATACTGTTCTTGATAAATACAAAATTAGACTGACCAAGGTTGAGTTAAATTTTAATATTACAAAAAGCAATGTTATTTACAAGTTGTAATGCTAAGCTTAAGACAAGAAACAAATTGGACCAGCAAGCCAAGCAGCCAACCAAATAAGGATGGAATGAGTATGCAATACGACAGAAATAGAAATAGTACAGCTAATTTAGTCATATCATATGCAAATAGATTACTCCTTAGAAACCTATGTCCTGCTTCCAATGCTACTCAAACTATGTTTTTCATAATAAAAAGTAAGATCGCAGATTTGAGTACATTGAATATGCAAGTACATAAGAGCTGTTTACTACCAGTAGTGGAACAGCATAAAGTGGACAGAAAAAAGTAGATCTGGAGACCACATAATTTTATACCAAAAGCTTAAAAAAGTAAACCTCGAAATATGTGTCTAAACTTCCATTCATTATCATGAAGATCTCTGGCAATTAGTTCTTGAGCAGGAGGCTGCTGTGAGTAATCCTGTTCAAGAAACATGATAGTCAGATCAAGAACTGACAAACTAACTACTGAGAATCAAGTATATCACAAAGTTAATATGACTTACAAGAGGAGGGAAGACTTTTTCAGCTGCTCTTCGAGGAACAGAAAATCCTCCATGAGTGCTGGTATCACTTGCAGTTAATGTTTTGCAGAAGTAGTTGGTTGGTTGCTTGCTAGGAGTGCCCAATTCAGCAGGCATAAGATACACCTCCTTTTGCTCTTGCTACAAAATTAATAATGTCAAGATTTGCTATCAAAATATACATACAAAAAAAAAAAGGTAGAAAATAAGAGAAAAGTACTGGACTTAGAGGTTGCAGAGTCATTTGTGCATATACTTCATCTGTTTCAGCATCCGCCTGCAAGATGCATGCTTAAAAGGTTCAGAGTGCAAGCCGATAAATATGCATTCTGAAGTATATTTAACCTGAAGTTCAGAACTATAAATGTTATCCTTACATGCATCGTTACATTGTGAAGCTGACAGATAAGTTGCGGTGGCAAGTTAGGGTAATTAGGAATATGTGCATCTACTTCCCTATTGGTTGAAGCAGCAACCTGTTATATCAACATCTATATTTGTCAAATGACTAAAGAAACAGATATAAATGAAATACATGAACGGCAATCAGTTTTTTGGAAATTTTAAATGCAACAATAGTTTAGAAAAGACAACCTTTTGGCTGGAACCCCTTCCACCTCAGGAAAAAATATAAACTGAAATTAATCATGATGGTACACCAAAGATTTCTCTATCTGTCGGTCACTCATTTTTAGCATAGCAATTATAGAAGAGATTCATACCATAATATTCAGGATAACCAACGTTCAGACTATTCCAGAACTGAAACCATAAATTCAACAAAGCGTTGTTCATTTCAAGAATAAAGAAATATAACATATGTTACGAGGGACTTTGCTTATAAGCTAGAGTGGTAGAAACAACTGAAAGCATGAAATCAAAGGATTAATGAAGGATCTTTTTATTTTCTCATCACTGAATTAGCCCGTCCTCCTCCTTCCAGGCACAATGACTTAAACACTAATCCGTGAAGTCTGATAACATGTAATTCACAGCTTACAGCACTTCATACTTTCACAGTATTACTGAAAAGTTGAGTCCCCAGTCCTATCAGATCAAATACCAATTTTATCTTATTTTAATGTCACAAGCTTGAACCGGCACAAACATAACTGATTTTACCATTCATACACAATAAACAATAAGTTGAAGTCTACTCCACTGACCTCAGAAGATAGATGAAATATTACAACTGCCCTGCTCACTGAGATAGTAAGGACATACTAAGTGAGGTTCTAATTTTCTATACAACTTTATGTACTTTACACGAGCAAAGCAGCTTCACCAAATATTCACAAAATGTAAAATATTGAAGGATAGTTCAATAAATCCAACAAACAGATAGAAGCAGCATTACTGACCTGCTCACTGTGACCTTGGGGAAAGTAGACTACACGACTTCCAACAGGAGGCAGAGAAACCAGAGGGCCAGCACATGCATGCCAAAGCTCAGAATTCAAACATTTTTTCTCCCCTGCAATATCAGGCTAACATGATTACACATGAAGTAAATCATTTCACACGAGTCAGAAAGGACCTATAGTCCAGTCTACAAGTGGCATGTCAGTAATCAACACATTAAGTCCACTGCATATTTACCAAAAAAAAAAAAAAAACATACCACAATCCAAACTCCAACCGCACAAACAAACAGGCAAACAGAATAACCACACATAAATAGTAACAAAACACAACCTTGTCACCTCAAACTTAAAATCATAAACTGCACACACCAGCAGACTAAGCACCACCGACACTTAAGAGTCGAAACAAATAAACACAAATCAAATCGACATGACACTAAGAAGTTGACCCTGACCTGTACATAAATATTAAAAACAAACAAAAACAGACCACGGCAACTTGTTAAACCTCACTCGATGCCATGTAATAATGACAAACAAAACCTACAAGTAGTGTACTTCTAGTGCATCCCTGTCCTCTCCCTCCAAACCCATGCAAAGACAAAAAGAACCACCCACACAAAAAACACAAAACAAACGTCAAGACAAGAGAAATTCTCAAAAAGTGGTGGACAGCGCAGAACACATACAAAGCAATTTGCACAAAAACGAAAGAATTAAAGAAGCTACCACTACCTTCTTCTTCCCCCGGTTGATTAAATCCAGAAGAAGAAAGCTTCATGCTTGGAGCTATAACAACAGGTGAGGTTCCGAAAACTACTAAAAACCCAAGCACCCCAAGTTGAACAAAATCATCATTATTGTTGTTATTATTATGCACGCAAATTTTGCATGTCCCTGTGAATAAAAAATGGTCCTAAGTCATAGTCCACCCACCCACCCACCAAAAATTAACAGCACCCACAGAACCCCATCACCCGAAGCCACTTCCAATGCAACACCCGAACCTCCTGGTTCTCATAACACGCCCAAATCCAACCCTAATTTGGAAGCTGAAGCTGAAACCCTAGCTTGGCAGATCTCACAAAAAGGAATGTGAACAGTGGAATTAGAGAGAGTGAAGGAGAGAGGCGAGTGAAGTGAGAGTGACATTCATGTGGATTTCAGTAGAAGAAGCAGAGAATGCGATTTGTGTGTGTGAGAGAGAGAGAGAGAGAAAGAGAAAGAGAAACGAGTAATGGCTATGTTGTTACTCAACAACAATAATGCACAGTGACTGGTAATAATTGATCCATGGCTACTATACGAAATGGTAACGACGACGGAAAATACGGAACTTTTCTACGATACGTAGATAGATACTCATTGGATACTACTATCAACCCAGAACTTCCCAAATTTGGTTTTACTTGCAGTTGCCAACACCAACTTCTGTTTTTTACTACCAAAACATGCTTCATTAATTTTTATATTGTTCAGAATTTTTTTAATAAATATTTTTCTTTAATATTATAAAGAAATGTCAGAAGATTATGTTAAACAAATGTTTTAAACTTGAAACGTTTATTAAAATCATGGTTAAATATATTTTGTATCTTAAATTTCCAGTGAATTTTTGAATTAATTTATTTTTAAAATTTTAAACTAGTTTAATTTTTATTTTTTGAAATATGTGTATTTAATCTTTTTTAATTAAATTTTGTTAAGTTTATTGTGTTTTATAATAATATTTGACTTAATATTAAAATAAAAATGTGTCAAATGGTATAAACAACTCAAATACAATCCTGAAATGTGTGTACGAAATATCAAATAAATCTAACAAAATTTGATTAAAAAAACTAAATTCACATATTTCGAAAAATGAGAAATCAAATTGTCAAATTAGTATAAAGTTTCAAAATAGACTAATTTCAAAATTTACTGAAAATTAAGACAAAAAACATATTTATTCTTAAAATTAGATAAAATCTGAATCTTGAAAAAAAAACTTTTGAGAAGTAGTATAATATTTTCAAAACAAAAGTATTATGAGGTTTTGCAAAAGGATAGTCTCGTGATTAAAAAAGTTAAAAATATTTATGTTTTCATGAATTTCAATTTTTTTCTGTGTATTTTTGTAATTTTTATTTTTTTGTTATTATCAATGTTATCAAATGTACTATTCTTTTTCTTACAATTTTTATTCACGGTTGAATATTTTTACTGTCTCTCACTGATTTTGAGTTCTAATAAAAAAATCAGTGTATTTGGCAGAAAAATATAACTAAAAGTTCAGTGTTTTATAAATGGAAGTGAAAAATCATTCAAATTCAATCATAGTGACTTGTACAACTCAGCAATTATGTATTTTTTCTACATAAAATTTGCAAATATGGTTATCTTATTATATTCAATTATGTCTATATATTCATTAATACTTATTTAGCATTTTCTTTTGGAAATAAAGCTTTAAATGAAGATAAACAGTTTTTGTTAATTACAACATTCCTTCAATTTCATCTTCAAAATATTTATAGCACCTTAGTTTTTAAATAGAAAACCAAATCAATAAATGGCATTTCAACAAAGAGAGAAGGACAAAGTTAAGAAACTGAAATCTACTTAAGATTAAA